>Ga0208425_1000812_pt1 | contig 10762 bp, 16 predicted proteins | sample DEB08_DNA_4_FD_185496 | JGI IMG/M metagenome (GOLD analysis project Ga0208425, IMG submission 185496) | Aqueous microbial communities from the Delaware River and Bay under freshwater to marine salinity gradient to study organic matter... | ecosystem: Environmental > Aquatic > Marine > Coastal ...
TTCATTCGCCTTAACAAGCTCTGGTGCAGTTTGTTCACCCACAGTTTGTGAAGTGTTAACTGGCATTGGAGCAGGTTTAGGTGGTGGTGGCATTTTTGGTCTTGAGCCGCACATATTAGCTATCCCTCTCTTTTAGTGTGTTAATAAAATTTACAACGTCCCTTTGACCTGCTTTAAAATAAATAGTTTTAGTATCATCTTTTAAATCAGGGGATTTTTCAGGGTAAACTTTGTTTAATAACTCTATTAAGTCATTAACATTTTCAGGTAGAACTAAATCTTCCATTACGTTTTTCATCTAAAAGTGTAAGGTTAGTCCCAAAGATTACCTGTTACAGTACCTTTGTTGTATTCTGTGGCTCTATTTTCAAAGAAATTAGCATGTTCTACACCATTTAAAACCCAATCTAACCACGCTAAAGGATTAGTTTTAACACCATAATTAGGTTTTAAAGACAGTTGAAGCAATCTTCTATCTGCAATATATCGAATATATTGTTTTACTTCCTCTGCTTTAAGTCCTCTAATACCACCCATTGTAAATGCTAAATCTATAAACTTATCTTCTAAATCAACCATGTCTCTAGCTGTTTGATAGATACTTGCTTTAAATTTTTCTGTCCAAATATTTGGGTTTTCTTTAATTAATTGATGAAACAATTTAATCATGCTTTCAACATGGTGTGTCTCATCTCTGATAGACCAAGTTACGATTTGACACATTCCTTTCATACGTCCATATCTTTGGAAGTTAAGAAGCATTGCAAACGAAGCAAATAATTGTAGTCCTTCACCAAAAGCAGAAAAACATGCTATCTCTTTAGCTAATCCTTCTAGTCCTTTGCCTTTAGATGTAAACAAATATTCATGTTTATCGGACATCTCTTTGTATTCTTGAAATGCTTTGTATTCTTTATCAGGTAAACCAATAGTATCATTTAACAAGGAATAACTATGTGCATGATTAGCTTCACTTGTAGCTATAGCAGATAGCATCATTCTAACTTCTGGTGCTTTAAATTGTGGAATATATTTATCTAAATATGCTTGAGCAATATCTACATCTCCTTGAGTAAAAAACTTTAAGATTTGTCCTATTAAGTTTTTTTCTTCTACAGTTAATCGTTCATTCCAATCTCTTACGTCCTCATGCAATGGAACTTCACTAGGTAGCCAGTGCATTTTTTGTTGCATATCGTATGATTGAAAAGCCCAATCGTAATCAAACGGTTTGTAGTATGCTCTTTTTTTAAATAAACTCATCTTAATAATTCTATTCCTTCTATTATAATTATAACTAACAATTCTACTGCTAAGACCGTGTGGTACACAGTCCATAATACGGATTGTTTTGGTTTTCTTTTAATTCTTTTTTTTCTTCTTGGTTTGTCTATGTCATCAAATATTGTACTGTATGTCATATCATTGCTCCCACAAGTAAGCCTAATAAAAAACCTGCCCATGCACCTGCAATACCTTCACGGTAATACAAAGATAGTGCATTAAGTTCTGCTAGTAATTTTTTCATATTATATTATTCACACGCTAAGCAATCAGCTTCAGGTATGATTGTCCTTTCTATTTTTTTTGATAATAACTCTGCACGTTTAATTGCTTCACTTCTGCAATAGTACAGTGTTTTAATTTTCTTTTTCCACGCCAACATGTGTATGTCATGGAGTTCTTTAATATTAACATCAGCAGGAACAAAAACATTTATTGATTGAGCTTGGCATATATATTGCTGTCTATCAGCCGCATGTTCTATTACCCATTGTTGATTAATTTCTATTGCTGTTTTAAATGTGTCTTTTTCATACTCAGAAAGTTCATCTAAATGTAATACTGAACCTCGTTGAGCTACAATAGATTGCCACACTGCATCTGTGTTTAATCCTTTTTTAGTTAATAGCTTTTCTAAATATTTATTTTTAACTAAGAAAGAACCTGACATAGTTTTTTGCACATAAGCGTTAGCTCTAAAAGGTTCTATTGAAGGTGATGTAGTTCCACAAATAATTGAAGAGGAAGCGTTAGGAGCAATAGCTAATAAATGAGCATTACGCATTCCAGTACCTTCCATGTCTGGTGCTTCACCTCTTTTAATTGCTAAACTTTTACTTTCTTCAACAGCTTGTTCTTTAATCTTTCTAAATATTTTTAAGTTCATAGCTTTTGCTAATGCACTTTCAAAAGGAATACCTTTAGATTGTAGATATGCGTGAAAACCCATAGCTCCTAATCCAATACTTCTTTCATTAGCCGCACTAAACTTTGCTCTAAATACATTTTCTGGTGCATTCTCTATAAAGAAAGATAAAGCATTGTCTAAGAACCTTACTAAATCAGGAATAAACAAAGGTTCTTTTTGCCATTCATCATACTTTTCTAAATTTACAGAAGACAAACAACACACTGCTGTTCGGTTTTCATTCGTAGGTAATGTAATCTCGGTACATAAATTAGAATGATGAACTCTTAATCCTAGTTTCTTTTGTGTTTCAGGCAATGCGTCATTGATAGTATCTATAAATGAAACATAAGGCTCACCAGTAGCAACTCGTGTTTCTAATAATTTTTGCCACAACTCTCTTGCTGATACAGTCCTAACTATTTCTTTTGTATGAGGGTCTATTAAATTCCAACTGTCATCATAAGTGGGTTCTGCAATACATTTCTCTATAAGTTCCATAAAGTCATTAGAAATGTTAATACCATGATGAAGGTTAAGACATTTTCTATGTATGTCTCCACCACTAGGTTTACGCATTTCTAAAAATTCTATTATCTCTGGGTGAGACATATCCATGTAAGCCGCATAACTTCCACGCCTTGTTTTACCTTGAGAGAACGCAAGTATCTCACTGTCAACTACATGAAGAAAAGGAATTGAACCAGATGATTGTGAACCACCTGATGTGCTAACACCATCACTTCTTACATGACCCCAGTAACCGCCGATACCTCCACCAATAGATGCTAACCAAGCATTCTCTGTGTAGTGTCCTGTTAATCCGTCTCTACTATCTCCAACATAATTTAAGAAACAAGAGATAGGCATACCTCTTGTACTACCACCATTAGATAAAATAGGTGTTGAGTACATAAACCAAAGTTTAGAAGCGTAATTATAAATACGTTCTGCCATCTCATCATTATCTGAAAATGCTTTTGCCGCTCTCATAAATCCATCTTGCGGTGATGTTTCTTCTGGTAATAAATATCTATCTTTTAATGTGGTCTTACCAAAGTCAGTAAGTAAATTGTCTCTGTCGTAGTTAATCATAAATGTTTTATCTCTAAGTATCTTTCTCTATCTAATGTTAAATAATTAATTTCTACTGGTTCAAATATGTTTAAAGTTTTAAACACCATGTGTTTATCTAAGTGACTACATGTGTAGACATCTAATTGAACCATAGCAGGTTTGTCTTCGTCCCATGAATGAAATGCTATGTGTGATGTTTCAATGGCTTGTAAACAAGTAAGACCTTTATTACCTTCTTTGTCTACATACACTGCAACAGTATCTCCTAATGGTTTCATTTTTAGTTTTGCAACTAACTCTCTTACCCATCTTTTAATAAACTCGACATCTTTAGGAGGTTTGTTTACTGTGGCACGAATAATAATATGCTTATGTTCAAGCATCTTTACTTTCTGTGACTTTAGGTACGCCTTCTTTTTCTATAATAAAGTCAATGTATTGTTTTGCTTTTTTTAAATCTTCTATACCGCCTTTACCTCTCCACCTTGTAATGTACTTAACAACATTACCTTCGCAGTATGTGAGTTTGTTTGCTATGATATAATCAATAGGTTCAATCTCATTGTTTGCATAGTGTGGAGGGTTCTGTATCATATCTGCCATAATGTAACCTTCCCTGTTTTTTTATTGTATTCTCCGTGTCTTAAAATGTGTGCAACTCTAGCTTGTTGTAGAGCTTCTTGTTCGGTGTAACCTTTGTCTTTGTAAATACCTTTGACAATTTTCCATAAATCTAAAAGTGGAACATTAGTGTATTTCTTAATTAGCTTTTCTGCTGTCTTAATTCCAACACCATCTATACCATCATATCCGTCAACTTTATCTCCAGTTAAAACCTGTATCATAAAATTATAATCAGCTAATCTTTGAGGGATTTGCTCAGTAGTTGTGCCATCATTGGATAATGTGCAAGGAATAGTACGCATGTCTTTATCAATACTGACTATTACTCTATCTTCTTGCGTTGGTTCAGTTGCCATAATACCCATGACATCATCAGCTTCTAAGTTCTTCCACACTACACCATTATGTTTTTCCATAATGTGTTCACGCATTGCGTTTAAAACTATAGGCTTACGTTTACTATTTCTGTTAGATTTATATGTTGGAAGAATATCTTTTCTAAAATTATTCTTATCTGTTAATGCAACGATATAATCATCTGCTGATAAATTAGAACATAAGTCATCTATGACTGCATCAAATTGTTGTTTACAACTATTTTCATTTGAATGTAATGTCCATAGTCCATCACCCCAATTAGTTTCTACTTCATTGTTTGTGGCAATTTGATACGCAAGTATATCACCATCAATTAACAATACTTTTTTCTTTTTATACATTTTTAACTATCCTCTCCTGCATAGATTTGCTTAAATTTTTTGGTAAAAATATTTCGGCTAAAGGTATAAGAACAAACCTGCTTCTAAACCCATCACCACCTGCTTTTAAAGTTTTGATATATTTTTTAGCTAATCTCTTTACAGTTCTTGTATCAAATATTAATCTACAATAATCCTTATCGCCATCAGCTAATATGTGTACCCAATAGTTTGCAGTTGTAGCCATAATACCTGAAGGCTTACCATTACATTCTACTTCAACAGCAATGTTACCAGTTTTAAACCACCAGTCTCTTTCGGTTTTAACTTCTATTTTAGTTTTATCTTTATCTAAAATTGAGGCTAATTTCTTTTCTCTCTCTTGACCATATTTTAAGTCAATATCAAATTTTTTATTTATCAATGTGTTCCACTCCAATTAGTTGAAATTTTATATTCGCCTGTTAGCGGCACTCTTAGATTGAAGTGTTCACCTGCACGTTTAATACATTCTACTGCTATCCTACCAATCTCATCAGCGTCTTTTTCTTCACACTCAATTTGTATTTCATCATGTACCCATACAACTTGTTGTGCGTTCTTATATTTCTGTATCTCTTTGTTAAATTCTACTAACCATCTCTTGCACAATATTGCCCCTGCTGATTGCAGAAGTGTATTGAGTGCTGAGTAGCTGTTCCTAACTTTGATTTGTCTTTTGTCTAAACCTGTTAGATACCCTCGTTCAGCCGCAGACTGTACGCCTTCTATAAGTTTATGTAATGCAGGTAGATTATTTAAAAATCTTTTCTTAATCTTTCCTGCTTCTTTAAAAGGTTTGTTTATTACTTCAGCAATTTTTTTGACACTTCCACCATATAAAAAACAATAATAGAAACGCTTTGCTAAATCTCTACTGTCTAGTCCTGCTAGTTTTTGTGTCTCTGTATGTATGTCACCTTCAAGAGCAACCTTTGTATATGCTCCATTGTCAAACTTAGACATGTAATGACAAAGCATCATCACTTCTAAAGAGCTTACGTCTACACCTACTAATCGTTTACCTTCTGGTACTGTGAATAATTCTCTACACTCTTTACCAAACGGAGCTGATGTACTAGGGACTTGACCTAAGTTAGGGTATGAATGACTAGCTCTTGATGTAACACATGAATTAGTATTACAAGTGCCATGTATCTTACCATTACGTTCATGTTTTAACCAAGCCTGTGAACCATTTGCTATTTGTGCAATTCTTTTATTTAATAAAAAATGTTCACATAATATTTTTGCTTCAGGATATGGAAGTTTAGATAATATACTGTCATCTAGTTTTGCTTTACCATCTGCTGTAAACTCTTGAGCGTCCCAACCGTACTTCTCTTTTAATCTGTGAGCTACATGGTGTCTGCTTGATGGATTAAATATGGTAACACTATCTTTTAGTTTCTTACCTGTTTTTGTTGACCATCTTTCAGTAACTATTGGTTGGAATACATCTTGCAATTCCTCTGAAAGTTCAGCAAGTCTTGCTTTTAATTTAACAGACAAAGCCTGTGCTTTTTCAGTATCAAATGTAAAGCCATGTTCTTCTTGTTTAAATATAAGTGAAGCTACTTCATGTTCTAAATCCATAGCTTCTTGGGAGTAACCTTTTTCTTCAATAACTTTATAAAGTTTATAAGTAACTTCTGTATCTTGCTTACAATACTCAAGCATCTCAGGTGTAAAAGTTTGCCAGTCAGTTTCTATCTGCTCTTTGTATTCACCTATACGATTGCCCCATGCTTTTAATGAGTGTTTACCTATGCAATCTTTTGGAAAATCTTTTATTGAAAAATCTTTATCTTTGATGTCAGAAAATATTAATCTAGTACCTACAAGTGTGTCAAAAATTTTGCCTGTAAATGTAGCGGAATATAATTTTTCCAATACAGGAATATCAAATTTAATTATATTATGTCCGATAATTAACTCTGCTTCTTTTAGTTTTTTAATAGCAGTTTCATTATCAGGTGTAAGTATTTCCCCTGTGTCTATATCTTTTAAAACAATGCAATGTACTTTGTCACAAGAATGTAAAAATCCATTGGTCTCTATATCAAAAACGTATCTCAAACTGATACCTTCTTAATCTTTAATACATTTACTGAAGGCATAGTAGTGACGTTACCTACATCACCTAATGTGCCATCATCATTAAAATTAACATCACCCGCAATTACATGCACATCTTTGTCTGCTCTTAAAAGCCAACCTGCTGTAATACAGATAGTAACTTTACTTGCTTTAGCTTCTTTTAATGAAGTCCAAATAGCAGAGGCATTTATATCTTTCCAATAACAATGCACAAATGGTGCATCTAGTATCTTTTTATTTATTTTCGGTAGTTTCATAATTAATGTAATGTTTCTAATTTAACTTCTATATTCCACGCCGCATCATCACCGCTTAATGCCATGCTTGTTAAAGTATCTTGCAACATGAAAGCTGTTTTAATACTTCCAACAGATATTGTTTGTGGAACGTGTGTTGATTTATATTTGGCAACTGCATCAGCAATTAAACCAGACCAGAACAAAGCATTTCTTTTGTGCTTTGCCGTAACTTTTTTAGTAGTCATCTAAAACATCAGGTGTTGTTTCTGATAGACAACCAGTGTCTAAATCATATAACAATGTTCCTGCGTTACCTGTTTCACCACTAAATCTGTTTTTAAGAATTGTTAAGTTAGCTAATTTTTTATCTGACTTAATGTCTCTGGAGAGGGACAAAATTAAATCTGATAATTGTCCAATGGAAGCCGACCCCCTAAGACTATTCATGGTAACTTCTTTACCATCTTCAAAACCTTTGTCGCCTTCACTTCGTCTAAGGTGACTTACAAGTATTACTCCTATACCTGTTTCTTCTACAAGTGTTCTTAATTTACTTACAAAGTAATCTATAAGTTTTCTTTCATCATTAGTATGCTCGTCACCTAATGCTGATAGAGCCATGTGTAAATGGTCTAAGACTACAAAGTCTACTTCACATGACTTTGCTAAATATCTTATTTTATTAAGAAGGCTATCGGCGACTGTGTTGCCAAAATGGTTATATAAATAAAAATTCCCATTACCAATAGTAGATTTAAAAGTTTCCTGTAATTGTGTTTCACTTATACCTTCTCTTGTTAAGTGCAAAGGTTTCTTTAGGTGAACACCCATAATACCTAACGCACTACGTTTAATACTTTCTTCTAATGCAATGTAGCCAACACCAAAACCTTGTTTCAATAGGTCTAACGCAACGTGTCTACAAAAAGATGATTTACCTACACCTGTACCTGCTGTGATAGTTGTTAACTCACCTTTTCTTAATCCATGAGTTTTATCATTAAGAGATTTAAAAGGATATTGTGCGGTAACATAATTATCTTCTTTCATTATCTCATCAAATATTTCTGAGCCTAAGACAATTCCATCAGGTCGGTATGGTTTAGCGTCCCACATAGCTTTAACTAATTTATCTTCCTGACCTGCTAACAACATTTCGTTAGGGTCTTTTAAAGGTAGAGACGCAATCTTGGCTTTCGAAGGCGTAAGAAGTTTTGCACATTCTATCGCCGCTTTCTGCCCCTGTTCGTCTTGGTCAAACATAAAGATTACGTTCTCATAACCCTCCAAGAAATCGAGTGATTTTTGTATGTCTTTTTTTGCACCTGCCGCACCTGTTTTAATAGATACAACGTCCCATTTGTTGTTATCCATACATTGTGACATTGTAAGTGCATCAATTTCGCCTTCACATACGGTTATGTATTTACCTTTTCCTTTACAAGTATGTTCTCCAAACAAACCTGCTTCTTTAGGTGTACCTAACCACTGAAAATCTTTATTAGGGTATCTAAGTTTTTGTGCTACTAACTCTTTGCTATTATTATAATAATTAGCAATATGACAAGGACGTGCAAACCATGCACCCACTTGATAGTTATATTTTTGTACTGTATCTAAATTTATTTTTCTTTTATTAAGAGGTAAATGTTCACCCGAAATAAAATTACTTTCTTGTTTTGTAATTGGTGTAAGCTCCATTGTTGATTGTCCTTGTGTTGTTGTGTTGCAAGAAAAGCAGTAGGCATGTCCGTCTGAATAAACGGAATTTGCGTCTGACGAACTGCAATTATCGCAAGATGTGTGATATAAAAATTCGCTTTCAGTTTCGTTCATAATGTAATAATTTGTGTGAGTTTAAATAAGTGAGGGCTTCGTGGCGGAATGGTTACGCAGAAGATTGCAAATCTTTGTATCCCAGTTCGATTCTGGGCGAAGCCTCCAAAGAGTTGAGGTAACTTCAGTCTCCCTCCATTACCCCATAAATAAAAAACGCCCCTAGCTATTTCTAACTAGGAGCGTCTCAATCAACAATCGCACTTGTGTCAAAACACATGCACGATTTGGAGTTAATTGCATCTCTGCAACCCACTACCTCAACCTTGTACTTTGTTTTCAACTTTTTGACAAGTTCTCTTAGCGAAGAGTATTGTTGAAATGTAAAGTTAGTGTCGAGAGTTTTTCCATCTTCAGATAAGCCTCCTACAAGACCTATTGCAATAGAATTTTGATTAGTAATTAAAGGTTGGTTTATTGGTAAAATTGCACCAGACATATCTTCTGGTCTACCATTTTCTACTGTACCATCTCTTTTAATTACAAAATGAAAAGCGTTGTGAAAGAAACCTTCTTTTCTATGAAGTAAAGTTATATCCTTTGCACTTAAATTTTGATTAACTTTTGTTTTAGTTGAATGAACAACTATAAAATCAGTTCTACTTCTAAGATTATTGTTCATTTAACCACTCCAATGGAATATGTTTGTCTGCATATTTAAAACCATATTTTTCACACCACATGGCATAAGTTGTTGCAGACTTTTTAGATATTCGGCTTCTTGAATTACTAAATATAAATCTAATATCTTTTTCTGGGTGTTGCTCTTTAACAAGCCTCATCTTTTGCCTGTCAGCAGAAGTGAACAAACCTTTTGTTTCTATATAAATATCTTGTTTATCTAGGTAAAAGTCAGGCGTATAAGCATGAGCTTTCTGTGGTTTGACATACGTCAATTTAACCTTCTCATATTTATACTTTACCTTGTTAGCATCTAGCTCTTGTGAGATTGCTATTTCAAGACCTGACCTAAACCCATATTTAAGTCCTACTTGATTAGAAGTCAGATGCTTCTTGTATCTCATCTGCTTCAGTAGGTTGTTCTTCGGGTGCAACATAACCATCTTTAATTTCGTCAAAGCCATGCCCTTTTGCTCCTGCACCTGCTCCACCTTCAACTAACTTGGTTATTTGTACTGCCTTTAATCTCAAAGACACACCTGCTCCCGCCATTGCGGTGTAGTAAGGTATCATGTCTGCTGAAATTTTCATTTCAGAACCAGACCATACTTGCTCTTTCATTGGTGTGCCTTTGCTATCAAAAATTGGTATCTTGATGTCTATTACGTCACCAGATTTCATCATAATTTTTGCTTTAGCTTTGAATTTGAAGATGATATTGCCAGTTGGTTTACCATCAATATATTCTTCTTCAAAAGGCATGTTTGCTGTTTTAGGTTCTTTACCTTTAGTTTTTTCTTTAGCCATTTCTAAAGACTTTTTCATTTCTTCTTTAATGGATTTAATTACTGTTTGAGCTTCTGACCCTTTTAGAATGAGGTTAGTTTTAAAATGTCCTCCATTCTCTTTATCAAATTTAGTGTCAGGCGTGTTTAGCCAACAGTATTGAGAAACACCCACAGGTGTTACTATCTTATTGTATGTTTGTTTAGTCATTATTTCCTTATTGTTATTGTTCTCAGTGTTTTCTCCATGTTGATTATTCTAATAGTGTAACTTTACTATCCATTAGTGCATAGGTTTAGGCAAAGAAAAACTTGGATTGATGTAGTAAAGCTAAATTTAAATCACCACTTTCAGGTATTGCAGGTAATTTATTTCTAGTTTCCTCATCTAACAACTTTCCCACATCTTCCTTAAACTTACCTAATAGGTCTTTACCAAAGGTTTCTACAAAGGCTTCTCTGATAGATACATTTAGCTTATCAATGTCACACGCATGTGTTGCAAAGCTATCATGCACATTACAAAAATTATCAATACCTTTTGCTTTTGCA
>Ga0208425_1000813_pt1 | contig 10747 bp, 10 predicted proteins | sample DEB08_DNA_4_FD_185496 | JGI IMG/M metagenome (GOLD analysis project Ga0208425, IMG submission 185496) | Aqueous microbial communities from the Delaware River and Bay under freshwater to marine salinity gradient to study organic matter... | ecosystem: Environmental > Aquatic > Marine > Coastal ...
GGTAAAAAAGATCTTTTCGCCTACGCTTTAGGAGGAATAGGTGTTTGGGAAAATACGAGCACGACCGACTCTTTAAGTTTCACTTGGGCATTGACCACGAATTACTTAACCACTAGTGCCGGTGGCACAACCACCAATCTTTACAACTTCAGCAGCGATATACCGGCCATTTCAGATATCGATGGTGATGGCGATATGGATGTGCTCACCTTTGGGCAGAGCGCAACCGTCAATTGGCACGAAGGCCTTACCGCATGTGGACTTGACTACACGCTAAATACGACTTGTTGGGGCCGATTCGAAGAAAACCTCAGCTCCAACGACCTTACCTTAAACGGATGCGCGGGCGTTCAAAAACTTGAATTCACTCAGAAAACTTCTGGCGGCATGCATGCCGGATCTTCGTTGCTGGTACTTAACCTCAACGGTGACTCACTCCAGGATGTACTGATTGGCGATGTGAGTTTTACAAACCTCGTAGCCGCTTACAACGGTGGGCACATCGATAGTGCCTTTATGGTGGCGAAGGATACGCTATATCCAGTGGCACAACCCACCGCTATTGAATATTTTCCGGCGGCTTTTTATGAGGATATCAATTTTGACAATGTGCCGGATTTAATGGTCAGCCCTAATTTGAATGGGTCACAGAATACTAAAAACAATTGGCTCTATCCAAACAACGGCACGGTCAATAATCCCAGTTGGGGAAGTATAGATTCCGCTTTTTTAGTCAGCGAGATGCTCGACATTGGCTCCGCAGCAAAACCTACCCTTGTGGATATTGACTTTGACGGCGATTTGGATTTAGTTGTCGGTGGTAAAGGATTGTACACCGCTCCCAGCACCTACAAGAGTCGTATGTTCCTCTATACAAACACGGGCACCAATACCAGCCCAATCTTCACCTTAACGGATACAGATTTAGCCAATGCCGGCTACAACAACTTAGGTGAAAGCCTCAGTCCTACCTTCGGTGATCTCGACGGAGATTATGATCCAGATATGATCGTAGGCACGGAAACGGGCCAATTATTTTATTATGAAAATACGGGCAACTTTACTGCCCATAGCTACACCTATCGCGGAAGCCTACAATCCATTGATGTGGGTAATTTCGCCGCGCCTACCCTCGGAGATATTGACGGAGATGGTGATTTGGATTTATTAGTGGGTAACGAGATTGGTACTATTGCGTTTTATGAATTTACGGGCACCCTGCCCAATGCCTTCACACTTGTGGATGCCGCATGGGCGGGAATCGACATGACCAGTCCACAGGCACCGGACGGCTATTCCGCACCGGCAATTGTCTATGGATCCGACACCACCCTGCTTATAGGATCGGAAAGCCTCGGCGTCGTGCAGAAGGACAGTCTACGTACAATCATGAGTGGTGTAACGGCGCTAGATGTAGTCTTCGGTGGTGGAACTACTACCTCGTCGACACGTGAAGCAACGCCATTCGGCGGTTCGAAACGCAACGGCAGAACGCAGATCGTATTCAGTAAAGATGAATTGACGAGTGCAGGCGGGATTTACGGGCAATTGAAAACCATCGGATTTGAATTAGGTACCAATGCTAGCCTCTATTTAACGCAAGGTTTTGATATCAAAATGACACACGTCACGGACACAACGCAAACCACTTTCATTACACAAAACCTTCAATCCGTCTACAGCGGTATTCGCGTGATGACCACTGGCTGGAACGACATTCCTTTAGATGTGCCTTTTACATGGAATGGCACAGATCATCTACTGGTGGAGATTTGCTTTTCAAAACATGCCCAAACGGGCGATATTCCGGTTAAACTTCAAACCACCTCGTTCGGTAGCATGCGCTACGGAGATATTACAGGCTGGAACGGCATTACGAATGACGGATGTCAAATGCCCTATGGTGGTCGCTCTACTCAACGTCCTAACATGCGGTTTAATTTGCGCCCGACCCTTCGCAATGCGGATACGCATTTCCTTGCCTCTGGAGCTCGCCTCCATCCTGCTGTTGGGGATTTAAATGCGGACGGTTACCCAGACGTAATCCTTGGGAACATGAGTGGCGGACTGCATTACTTTCAGGGTAAAGCCTTTAGTGACATCGCTATTGAAGAAATCCCCACGGCTCCCGTAAAATGCTTAATTTATCCTAACCCTACTCAAGGTATTTTCCAATTTGAATGCACGGACAATCGCGTTACTGTTGCGCACATCTATTCCCTCGAAGGACGCTTGCTTGGCGCTATTCCCGCTGGAGGCAGGAATGAGTTCGCACTCGCCAGTGGCATGTACCTTGTTGTCTTTGAAATGGAAAACGGCGAGCGCAATGTTGAGCGCTTAATTGTTCAATAATGACAGATACGGAATTCCAGCGCAACGCTACCGTAGTTTTATTCGACGGCCCTTGCACCCTCTGCAATAAAAGCGTGGATTGGATTCACTCTAGAGATTTCTATGACACTTTCACTTTCGCCTCATTAACCAGCGAGTGGGCCAAGGCACATTTACCGGAACACCTTAAACATGAAGATTCTGTAGTTTTGTATGTAAAAGGCCAATTTTATATCCGCTCAAAAGCTGCCTTACTCATCCTTGAGCGACTTCCCGGCTACCGTTGGACGCGAATCTTTAATTTAGTTCCGACCTTCTTGCGCGATTTCATTTACAGAATCATCGCCAAAACACGGTATCGATTATTTGGTCAAGGCTATTGCACCTTCGTCTCAGGCGAGAGAATGCTCAAGTAATCCGAAAAAATTTAACATAAAAAACCCCCCGGGCGCTCCGCGCCCGGGGGGTTGTATTTTTTTGGCCCTGTGGGCTTATAGATTTTCGTCTAGTGCACCATTCATCTTACGAACGGCAGCGGCAGAAGCTTCAAACTTCTCCTTCTCGTCAGTACTTAGATCAAACTCCACTACTTTTTCCCAACCGCTTTTACCTATAATGACTGGAACACCAATACAGATATCGTCTTGTCCGTATTCACCATTGAGCAATACTGAACAGGGGAACATTTTCTTTTGATCGCGTACGATACTCTCTACCAACTCTGCACCGGCAGCACCTGGCGCATACCACGCAGACGTTCCAATCAGCTTGGTTAATGTCGCACCGCCTACCATAGTCTCTTGAACCACTTGCTCTTGCTGCTCCTTAGAAAGGAATTGAGTGACAGGCATGCTGTTATAAGTCGCGTGGTCGATTAATGGGATCATTGTAGTATCGCCGTGTCCACCTATAACTTGTGCCTGCAAATCGTTTGGAGAACATCCCAATTGCTCTGACAAACGGTACTTAAAGCGCGCTGAATCTAGAATACCTCCCATACCAATGATGCGGTTCTTTGGCAATCCAGAAGTTTTTGACGTCAAATACGTCATGGTATCCATTGGGTTAGAAATCACGACAATGATGATTTCCGGGCTATACTTGATCAAATTTTCCGTAACCATCTGAACGATTTTCGCATTGGTTCCGATCAACTCTTCACGAGTCATACCGGGCTTACGCGGAATACCAGAGGTGATTACTGCAACTGCAGAACCGGCTGTTTTACTGTAATCGTTTGTTGAACCAACGACCTTCGAATCGAATCCATTCAAAGTTGCAGTTTGATTCATGTCCATGGCCTTACCTTCAGCAAATCCCTCCTTGATATCAAGCAGCACAATTTCTTCCGCCAATTCGCGGCGAACCATGTTATCTGCTACTGTAGCACCTACGTTTCCGGCGCCTACAACAGTAATTTTCATATGTCTCTGGTTTTAAGTTAAAATGGTTCTACAAATGTACATCACAGCAGTCGGTTACCACAGCCTAGATAGAGAATTCCGCTTAGGTTTTGATGCTCATTATTTAAGCGCTGCGTTGTACCTTTGTGCCTTGGAAAAACCCCACAGACAATGATTGCATTGAAACTTATCGGAATTACCGTTGTGCTTTTAGGATTGGGATTCGCAGGAATCGCCATTAAGATATGGGCAAAGAAAGACGGCGAATTTGCAGGAACTTGTGCTTCTCAGAGCCCTTTTTTAAACAAAGACGGCGAAACTTGTTCGTACTGCGGTAAGGACCCAAACCAATGCGAAACGAAACTAGAGCAAGCTAGTTAACCGTATACCTTTCCCAGCCAGAGGTCTGTAATACTTCTATTTCACCAAATTTTGTTCCCACAATAAAGTAGCCTTCCACCTCTGGAAAGCGGTCGATCATGGTCATCGCCCCCGTAACGCCCTTAATCATGCATGCGGTGGCCAATGCATCTGCCGTTGTTGCATTCGGTGCGATAATGCTCGCGCTTAAAAGATTATGGACCACAGGCTGGCCTGTTTCAGGATCTATACTATGGACCACCTTCTGGCCATTTTCGTCTTGCCAATATTTACGATAATTCCCGCTCGTCGCTAAGGACATACTGTCCAATTCTACAATTGTTTGAAATTGCCCCAAAACACGATCCTCTGTGGGTTCCTCAATTCCGATACGCCATTTCCGGCCTCGAACATTTGTGCCTTTGCACCGCACCTCGCCACCAATCTCAATCATGTAATTTGAAACGCCCACATTATTCATAAGATTCGCAACTACATCGACAGTATACCCTTGTGCTATTGCGTTAACGTCTAATTCATAACCTTCCGGCAGTGCATATTTCTCCATCATACTTCCCGGGCGATGAGCGACCAGACCTTTGTAGCCAACGAAGTTCAAAAGGCTGTCCACATTAATCGAATCCTTGTGGGTTCCACCCGAAAAACCCCAAGCTTTGATCAATGGTGCTAACGTGATATCAAAACTACCGTCAGTAAGCTCACTCAGGTAGATCGACTGCAAGATCACACCATGAAAGTCATTACTCAAAAAGAGCGAATCTCCCCTATTTAAGGCAGAGATTTCACTATTCTCAACCCATAAGCTCATTTGCTGGTCCATAGATTCGAGAATGGAATCAATATCTCGGCGGTAATCCACACCTTCTGGAACCAAATAACTAATACTAAAAGTGGATCCCTGCGCAGGACCTTGGTTGGTCATTTGAACCAATTCAGGATTGCTAGAACAAGATCCCAGCAATACTAGAACTATTAGGGCAATACATTTCTTCATAGTGTGAAAATAAAAAGCCGCTCCATATGGAGCGGCTTTCGGTCTATTATTTTTCGATTATCCACCGAAGTCATCAAAGCTGACATTCTCTGGCGGTACACCAAAGTCGTCCACCATCTTGAGTACCGCAGCATTCATCAAAGGCGGTCCACAGAAGTAAAATTCAATGTCTTCTGGTGCATCGTGGTGGTTCAAATAGTTATCAATCACAGCCTGGTGAACGAAACCTACGAAACCGTCGCCTTCAGCGTCCATACTGTCTTTTGCACTCCAGTTATCTTCTGGCAACGGCTCGGAAAGTACCAAGTGGAATTTGAAATTAGGGAACTGCTCTTCGATTTGACGGAAATCTTCCAAATAGAAGAGCTCACGCTTAGAACGTCCACCGTACCAATAACTCACCTTGCGGCCTGTTTTCAGTGTATGGAACAAATGGAACAAATGTGAGCGCATTGGTGCCATACCTGCACCACCACCAATGTAAAGCATTTCAGAATCCGTCTCCTTAATAAAGAATTCGCCGTAAGGGCCGGATATAGTTACCTTGTCTCCTGGCTTCTGATCAAATACATACGAAGAACAAACACCTGGATTCACGTCCATCCATCCGCCAATCTTGCGGTCAAACGGTGGCGTAGCAATACGGATATTCAACATCACGATATTTCCTTCTGCCGGGTGGTTAGCCATAGAGTAGGCACGGAATAACGGCTCTGGATTCACCATTTTCAGGTCCCAAAGTTTGAATTTATCCCACTCCTCTTTGAACTCATCAGGAGACTTCCCTAATTTCGGGTGAGAAGTAATATCAATATTTTTGAAGTCTACAGTAGTTGAAGGCACGTCAATCTGAATGTATCCACCGGCTTCAAAATCCAAGTTTTCGCCTTCAGGCAAACGGACGACAAACTCTTTAATGAACGACGCCACGTTGTAATTGCTCACTACCTCACATTCCCACTTCTTGATACCGAAAATCTCTTCCGGTACTTTTACGGTCATGTCGTTTTTCACTTTAATCTGACATCCTAAACGCCAGTTGTTCGCAATCTCTTTGCGGTTAAAGAAACCTGTTTCAGTCGGTAGAATCTCGCCTCCACCTTCGGTGACTTGACACTTACACATACCACAGGTACCACCACCACCACACGCAGATGGCAAGAAGATCTTTTGGCTACTTAAAGTGGTCAGCAGGGTTGTGCCTGATTCCACCTCAACATCGTCGCCATTAATATTCAATTTTACCGGTCCGCTCGGAGATAAGCGCGCTTTCGCTTGCAATAGAATAGTCACCAATAAAAGGATCACTACTACGAAAACGACTACCGATGAAAAAATTACTGTGCTAGATAAAAACATAGCTGCCTCTAATTATAATTTAATACCCATGAAGCTCATAAATGCGATTCCCATCAATCCAGTGATGATGAAAGTGATCCCTAGACCACGCAAAGGAGCTGGAACATTCGAATAGCGGATTTTCTCGCGGATGGCCGCAATAGCAACGATAGCAAGGAACCAACCGACACCAGAACCCAAACCGTAAACGGTTGCTTCTGCAATGGTGCCAAAAGCGCGCTCTTGCATGAACAGTGAACCACCAAGAATAGAACAATTCACAGCGATAAGCGGCAAGAAGATACCCAATGCACTGTACAGAGCCGGAGCAAATTTCTCAACGATCATTTCAATCAATTGAACCATAGAAGCGATAACCGCGATGAACATAATGAATGAAAGGAAGCTTAGGTCTACTTCTTCAAATCCTGCACCCAACCATTTACCTAAGGCACCCGGTTGCAATACATAGTTCTCTAATAACCAGTTTACCGGTAAGGTGATGACCAGTACAAAAGTTACAGCAATACCAAGACCTACAGCGGTCTTAACAGTTTTAGAAACTGCCAAATACGAACACATACCTAAGAAGTAGGCGAAAATCATGTTCTCGATAAAAATCGATTTGACAAATAAGTTAATTAGTTCTTGTCCCATGTCGGCTTAGTTTTCTTCGATGAGTTTGGTGTTCTTCGCGCGTTGCGCCCATATAATCATACCTACTACGATCAATGCCATAGGAGGGAATAGGAAGAATCCATTGTTGGCGTAGAATCCAGTTCCTTTATCCAGGTCGATGTACCAGCTCAATGGGATGATTTGTTTTCCCAATAACTGACCTGAACCCAAAAGCTCGCGCACAAACGCAACTGCAATTAGAATGACAGCGTAACCTATAGAGTTTCCAATACCGTCAAGGAATGCTTTCCAAGGTCCATTTCCTAAAGCGAAGGCTTCAAAACGTCCCATGATGATACAATTCGTAATGATCAAACCAACAAATACAGAAAGTTGCTTACTTACGTCATAAGCAAAAGCTTTCAAGAATTGGTCAACGAGAATTACCAAGGAGGCCACTACCACCAATTGAACGATAATACGGATACGGTTAGGTATGAGGTTACGAATCAATGAAATGATGACGTTACCTGCAGCTAAAACGAACATCACAGAAAGTGACATTACAATAGCCGGCTCTAATTTAACCGTGATCGCCAATGCAGAACAAATACCCAAAACCTGCACAGTAATCGGGTTATTGTCGTTAAATGGATCTTTTAATAGTTGTCTATTCTTCTTGGAGAACAACGACTCTTTAGTTTTTACTTCCGTGCTCATGGCTTAGTTGTTTTTGAAGTATTCGGCATAGGGAGCAAGACAATCTGCAAGCATGTCGTTCACACCATTCGAGGTGATTGTACCGCCTGAAATTCCATCTACCATGTAATCACCGCTAGATGTTCCTTGCTTTACAACCGAGATCGATTGGAATAAACCCGCTTCAGAAATCTTCTTGCCTGGGAATTGATCCGTAAATACTGGAGTCGTGATTTCAGCGCCCAAACCAGGCGTCTCACTTTTGTGGCCAAAGTTAGCCCCAACCACAGTATTTCCATCTGATTCTAAACTTACAAAGCCCCAAACTGGTCCCCAAAGCCCTTTACCGCGTAAAGGAATGATGTAATAATTCTCACCACCCTTATTGGCGACATACAAAGGCACTTCACGTTCCATATTTCCTGCTTTAACAGCACCAGCCATATCCACATTAAAACCTGTTTCGCGATCGGTACTAACAACCTGGCCTGCTTTGATGGTCAGGACTTCTTTAATAACCTCGTCGTAGGCAGTTTGTGCCTCACTACGATCTACTATCACGCCAACAGAGCCTAATATGCTTTGCATTTTCTCTTGCTTGACGTTGCTTTCTTGTTTTGATTTGAGGCCCAATGAGGCACCTGCTAATAATACCGCTACCACAACTACCATGATGGTAGCGAAGGTGTATGTATATGCATTGCTATTAACGTTCATATTCTAGAGATTAGGCGTTAGCTAAGCGTTTAGCGCGACGTTTTACGTTCGCTTCAACTACGTAATGATCAATCAATGGAGCCATCACATTCATGAATAGAATGGCCAACATGATACCTTCTGGATAGGCAGGATTAAATACGCGAATCATGATTCCGAAGAAACCGGCTAAGAAACCATAAATCAATTTTCCTGTTGCCGTTTGAGAAGCACTTACAGGATCGGTTGCCATGAAGACCATACCGAACATGAAGCCTCCCAACATCAACTGATGTAAAGGATTTAATCCCATAAACTCATTTACTGCGAAGGCGCTGAAAATAGCCGCCATCACAAAACCTCCAATGAAGAAGCTGAGCATGATGCGCCATGAACCCACACCTTTGAATATTAAAAAGAGACCTCCTAGTAAAATTAAAGCTGCAGAGGTTTCACCAATAGAGCCCGGAATGAGTCCTAAAAATGCATTCATCAATGAATACGTTCCTTCAGGGCCAAACTGCGCCATTACGGTTTCAGTTGCTGGATTACCCATGCCTTGTCCTACAGTTGTTGCGAGGTCCCCAAGTGCTGTTGCACCAGAATAACCGTCAACCAGTTGGCCACCGTCGGCTGAAGTAGTGTTGATCCACACCTTATCCCCTGACATCCATGTAGGATAAGCAAAGAAGGCAAAGGCGCGCGCTGTAAGAGCTGGGTTCAACAAGTTCATCCCTGTACCACCAAAAACCTCTTTACCAATCAATACGGCGAAGATGGTACTCACCGCCACCATCCACAATGGGATGTCTACGGGCATGATCATAGGAATCAACAAACCTGAAACCAAGAAACCTTCGTTTACTGGGTGGTTGCGTTTCCATGAAAAATAGATCTCCACTCCCAAACCAGCAGCGTAGGTTACAGTGATCAAAGGCAACATTTTAAGTGCACCGAAAATCACATTATCGAGTAACGAACTTTCTTCATCGAAAGCACCGAAATGCAAACGTCCTATATTCCACATTCCGAAAAGAAGTGCAGGAACCATAGCGAAGATTACGGTCACCATCGTGCGTTTTAAATCAATAGCATCACGGACGTGTGCACCGGAGTGCGACGTATGGTCCGGAACGAATGCCATCGTCTCCAAAGCGTTGTGTAATGGATATAACAAGTTTCTCTTGCCATCTTTTTCAACAAGCGGTCTAGTCTGGTCGAATATGTTTTGTACAAACTTCATAATATGGCGTATTACATCATTTCTTTTCTGAGTTCATTCAAACCGTCACGTACGATTTGCTGCAGCGGCAATTTTGAAGTACAAGCAACTTCCGCTAGCGCGAAATCTTCTGGTACGACTTCGTATATACCTAACTGCTCCATCTTTTCAATGTCTTTGATTAAGATGGCACGAAGCAACTGCTGAGGGAAAATATCCATTGGAATGAATTTTTCATACTCACCGGTAACAACGAAGGCGCGTTCTTCACCGTGCATGTTGGTATCGAGATCATATTCGCGGTTCGGGAACAACCAGCTCCAGAATGCGCGGTTCGTTGAGAATTTTCCGAATCCGGGTAAAACCCATCCGAAGAATTCAGTTTGATTTCCTTCAGGAATAGCGGTAAGCTGTGTTTGACCGAAACTGAGGAAACCGTCTTTTTCAATTTTTGTACCTGTGAGTACATCTCCAGCAATGACTCGAGAATTATCCGTATTGACATTCGCCGATAAAAATTGTGTCAATGACACACCTTGTAACGCCGTTGCATAACCTGCATTCATTGTCTTAGAGCCCGCTAACGCAATGCGGTATTCTGGACGGTACTCTCCGCTTTCAAAAGCAGCACCAATAGTTGGGAGGTCAATGGCATTGACCGTCCAAACAATCTCACCTTTATTCAAAGGAGCCGTTTGCGCAATCTGTGTTCCGACGAGCCCTTTAGGATGTTTACCTGAAAAAGTGATGTGCGTTGCATCAAGCGACTGAAGTGCTTCGATTGGCGCCTTATCAGAATCGTGACTCACGTACACTGTACCTTCTGTCATCAGCTTCAAGGCCTTTACAGCCGTTGCAATGGATTTCTCTTTGCCTTCAAGTTGGTAGGCGAGATCTCCAGCAAGGGGACCGCTCTGAATACCATTAATGAAAATTGCGCGCGGTTTTTCCGACATGCCTGCAGCTACACCATAAGGTCGAGAAGTAATGAACGCACCCACACCAGTTGCGCTAAAATGCGCTGCTGCTGCTTCTCGCGTTGCTCCCGAAAAACCGAATGTACCG
>Ga0208425_1000820_pt1 | contig 10723 bp, 13 predicted proteins | sample DEB08_DNA_4_FD_185496 | JGI IMG/M metagenome (GOLD analysis project Ga0208425, IMG submission 185496) | Aqueous microbial communities from the Delaware River and Bay under freshwater to marine salinity gradient to study organic matter... | ecosystem: Environmental > Aquatic > Marine > Coastal ...
GTCCAATCGTTTATTATTCCTGCTTGTGCCACAGGCGCGCCCCACCGAAGGGACAGAGTTTGGATTGTTGCTCACTCCGACAACTTCGGAACCCGTTCACGACTTGGAGAAATTCAAAGCGAGGATGGAGAAATACCCGAACGGAACAACGATGCCCAACCTTGCAACACAAGTTCACGGAATGCTCCCGACACCAGTCAAGAGCGACCATCAAAACCGATGGAAGACAGAGAACTGGGACGGGACAAGCGATTTACCGAGCGTTATAAACACTGCGCTTGGAACGGGTTCCCAACTGTCCCCCCTATTTGTGGAGGAGATGATGGGCTTCCCAAAGAACTGGACGGTATTACCTTTCCAAAATGGAGAAGAGAATCAATCAAAGGATACGGAAACGCCATAGTGCCGCAAGTGGCTTACAGGATATTTCAAAGCATACAGGATTACGAAGCCATGTTAAAATAACATAGAATAACATACAATGCCGTTTAAAAAAGGAAACACACAGGGTAAAGGAAGGCCCAAAGGAAAGAGTAACAAGGTTACAGAGGAGGCACGATCAATTTTCTCTGAAGTCATGGAGGGTGAGATGGAAAACATCAAAGACTCACTTCAAGTGCTGCGTGAAAACAGTGATGAGAAATACCTTAAAGCCCTTAGTAGTTTGATGCCATACTTTATGCCTAAACAAACAGAGACAGAGGTGACGGTTAATGAGACCATGAGCGAACCGAGTTGGTTTAAGGAGGTGCTTGACCATACCGATCAGACAGAAACAAAACTCACAGAATGAATAAAGCAGACTGCAATAGGTCTAAGCGCGTGTTAGAGCAAATGCTAAACGCTGCTAATGTTGTTTACAGCAATCCTGCTTCAGGAGCGTATCGTATTGGGGACATTGTTTACTTTTACAAGAAACGGGGTTATCAAAAAGGTGATAATTGGTTTCTGTTCAATAGTCACAGAGAGTTTTTAAATAGCTTGTGAAACAACCTAAAACGTATTACGACCTAATCAACTGCAAAACAAGGATAGCAGTTTTTCAAGGTGGCACCCGTAGTGGCAAGACGTTCTCAATCATCACGGTGTTATGTCAGTGGTGCTACGAGAACCAAAACGCTGGTTACCTCATCACCATAGTTCGTAAGAGTTTTCCATCACTTCGTGCTTCGGTCATGCGTGACTTCCTGTTTATCTTAGACAGGGAGGGGTGGTACGACGAACGCAACCACAACAAGACAGAAAACACTTATGCTCTATTTGGTAACACTATAGAGTTTATTTCAATTGACCAGCCACAAAAAATTCGTGGGGCTACTCGACAATTTTTCTTTGCAAATGAGGCGAACGAGCTGGATTTGGAGACGTACCGACAACTGGCACTAAGAACATCAAACAAGCTAGAAGGCCCAAGCATCATACTAGACTACAACCCCAGTGATGAATACTCTTACATATATGATGACATCATACCTAGAGAAGATGCTACGTTTTACAAGTCTACCTACCTTGATAATCCGTTCTTAAACAAAGAGACAATTGATGAAATCGAACGGCTAAAAGAAACCGACGAATATTACTGGACGGTTTACGGTTTAGGTGAGCGAGGTGTAAGCAGGCAGACTATTTTCCGAAGTGACATTTATACAGAGCTTCCAGAGCATGCTAAGTTCTTAGCGTGGGGTTTAGACTGGGGCTTTGCCAACGATCCTACAGCCTTAGTAAAGGTTTATGAGTATGACAACGCCATATATATTGAGCAGTTCCTATACAGTGGTGGATTGACTAACGGTGATATTGCAGAGAAGATGCAGGAGCTGGGTATCACACGTCATGAAGAGATAATAGCAGACAGCAGTGAGCCGAAAAGTATTGAGGAGATTCACAGGATGAATTTCAATATTAAACCTGCTAAGAAAGGCCCAGACTCTGTACGTATTGGCATAGATTTGATGAGGCGTAAGAAGATATATGTAAAGGAAACTAGCCTCGACGCACAAAAGGAATTCCGCAACTACAAGTGGATGACGGATAAAAACGGAAAGGTGCTAAATACTCCACGAGATGATTGGAATCACTGTGTGGACGCTGTTAGATATGTATGCCTAAACAAGCTATTAAGACGAACTGGTAAATACTTTGTGCAATGAAAATCAAACTCACAATTCCCGAAAGCTATGCAGACATTACGGTGTCGCAGTACAAAAAGATGCTGGACACATGGGAAGACAATAAAGGATCAGAAGCCGTACAAAAGGTGTTAGAGGTCTTCTGCGGAGCTGAAGAAGGTTTAGTGAACCGAATACATGTCGAAGAGCTTAATAAGATAACACGCGAGCTTACATGGCTTTTTCGTGAACCACAACTAACAGACTTCCATTTGCATCAGTCGTTCGTCATGGATGGGGTTGAGTATGGTTTTATTCCAAACATGCAAGAATTAACCGTTGGAGAGTTTGCAGACATGGAGACATACATGGAAAAAGGAATGTACGAAAACATGCAAGAAATGCTCTCGTTACTGTACAGGCCAATTGTCAGAAAGAAGATGAAGCTGTATGAAATCGAGACATACAACCCTAGTCAAATTAAAGTAGATGCAATGGGTGAGTGCAAGATGGATGTAGCAATTGGTGCGGTGGTTTTTTTTTATCGTATCGCAGGTCAATTAGCGCAAAGTTTGCAGCACTCTTCACCAGTAGTGGCAGCACAGACAAAGTAGCGCAGAAGTGGGGATGGTATGCTATCATGTATCAATTGGCTGATGGCGACATATTAAGAATGGAAAGCATTTCGCGTATATTAATAGAAGAGGCATTTACATTTTTAGCCTACGAAAAGGATCAAAACATGGCTAACAAAATTAAAATCAATGCAGACAGTAAGTGATATAAACGATGTGTTTGAGTCTATTGCAGACAACCACGAACAGCTCAAGTCATTCTACACACACTCAATTGATGAGGTAGATATAGATAAGTTGACTATCGATAAGTTCCCGCTGCTGTATGCTCAAGTGACAGAGGCAAACATCCTAGGTACTCACACGGAATATACATACGAGGTATTTGTGGCAACCGTCGTCTTTGAGGTGCAGCACGATTTTGTAACGCAGGTTTATACAGACACGTTTGGTATTATGCAGGATGTCATCGCAGCGTTTCACCTAGCGCAATCGAACGTCAACAATTTTGTGCCGCCCGAATGGTCTTTTGAGATGCCTGTGTCGTGTGAACCATTTGCAGCACGAATGACTAACAGCCTAACAGGATGGTCAGCATCATTTACCATTAAGTTACCTAGCTCAACCAATTTGTGTAATGCCCTCTATTAAATACACGATAGAGATAGGTGGTAAACTGCATAAGCTAGACCTGTACAGAACGCAAAAATCCTTTGATAAATATGCAAAGGCAGTCATAAAACGAGCGCGTGCAATCCTTGATGCAGAAGGGAAAAACGCTTCGGGGAATTTACGCAACTCAATGAATTATGAGTACGCAACAAAAAAGAATCAATTCTCACTGACGTTTACATTTGAAGGGGCTGACTATTGGGACATCGTAGAGCAAGGTGTGCAGGGTGCGGTAAACAATAAGAAAGCGCCAGTCAGCCCATTTAAGTTTGGATCAGGCACTGGCCCGAAAGGAAAGCTAATTCCAGCTATTGATAAGTGGGTTGTAGTGAAACCAATCAAAGACGCACGAGATGCCAAAGGCAGGTTTATTCCGCGTAAAAGTTTGGTACGCGCCATATCCACTAATATTTACAAATACGGAATTGAGCCAACCCCATTCATACGTCCACCAATGCGTATATTGTTTGATAAGCACAGAGACAAAATAGCTAGAGCATTTGCTTCTGATGTGTACCACTTTTTTAAAAAAAGCCTACCGCTTAAGTTTAATATCGAATTAGAACTTTAATGGCAATCTCAATAACACAAGAGCCAACACCAACTTTGCTAGGCACAGCCGATCAAATTGTTTACGTTGTAACAGAGGACACGAATACATCGCAACCTAAGTTTAGGTATATATGTCAAGTGATTCGCAACTCAGTTACAGTCGCGACATTAAAGCAACTGCCTAATGGTTCTGATTCTGGCGTTTTTAACGTCTCACGCATTTTGCAGTCGTATGTCTCGCAAGACCATAATAAACACGCAATAGGGTCAATAACTACAGCTCCAAATTCAATGGATGCTTTTACCTTAAAGTTCTTTTATGAGTACGCAGCAACTGCAAATGACGAACCAACCCAGTACCCAGCGGCAGCGGTGACAACAACAGACTATGTGGTCAACGGCACGTTCACACCAGTGTTTAATGACTATGACACAACGAACGCGAGTAATTACATTCTTGATTCGAATACCTCAAAGTTGCTGTCAGTCTACAATCCACAGAAACTAGTTGCACAGCCAACTGATGAAGGAATTATAGCATTTATCAATGGAACGACTAATGCGCCTTGGAATTCCAATCCAGCATACATCCATGTAGCGTACTATGAGAGTGACGGAACAGCTTTGCACAGCGGTTACTTTACAACCAGCCCTTCGCCATCTTCAGCCAGCTCAGCGTTTGAGTTCTTTTTGTATTTTGGTATCTATCCAGCTAACCTAGAGACGCAAAGCGCAGACGCAAACTTAAAACCTTCTGCAAACACAGGGTGGTCATACTATACGGTACAAACTGCAAGCAGCACAACGCTAAGCGGCAATGAAACCAGCGCACAATACAAGATTACACGGAAAGGGGCGTGCAAATACACTCCTATTCGTTTAGCATGGTGGAATGAATTAGGGGGTTGGGACTACTATACTTTTTATTCACGCAACGTACACAAACAGCGAATACAAAGATCGGACTATCGCGAGGTTACAGGTAATTCGTATAACGCAAACGGAACAGGTATAGACTATGCGGCCAAACCATACGAAGGGGGTTTGAAGGTAAGCAATGTAAAAACTACGAACACATGGCAGTTAAACACCGACGCAGAGGATGAGGAGTTTAATAGAGTTATTGATAGTTTAATGAGCAGTCCGACAGTGCTATGGTATTATGATAGTGCTTGGCGAGGATGTGTAGTGACAGACACGGGCATTGATTTTCAGACTAGCGTTAACGACAAGGGTATTGTCTACACAGTGAACATTGAAGAGTCACGTTATAAGCCTACGATATGACAGAAGTATTAGCTAAATCTCAAGACGGAGCAGATACGGTCAGCCTTGATTTAAAAGACCCGCGAGTTGAGTTAAACTTTGAGATACAGAACAACACTAAACTATCAGAACGGAGCAGTCCGCATAGTTTGAGTTTTAAGTTGCCACGTACTAAAAAAAACAACAAGTTCTTTAATCATTACCACGAAGTTAATATTGCAGAAGGCACATGGTCTGCATATAGCGAGACAACAGTAGAGGTTTTTGATGAAGGCATTGTAGTTTTAGTCGGTATCCTACAACTGAACAACGTAAACAAAGACCAGTACAACGTCAATGTATTAGGCACAACTGCTGACTTTTTTCGTGCTATACGCGGTAAGTCATTTGATGATTTATTCGCCTACCTCGGTGTTGATTTAGACCATGCACTTACAGTCGGTAACGTCAAAGATTCGTGGGATGTCAATAATGACATAACTAACGGATCGGTGGGTAATGGCACAATCGTTTACCCTTTTGTTGATTACGGCAATTATCCGTTTGGCTGGTATCTATCTGGGTCAAGCGGTTATTTTACTGGGCTAAATTCTAACGGGAACATTAAAGTAGCTCACTTAAAGCCTGCAATTAGGGTGCAATTCTTAATGAATGCAATCTTAAAGTTTGCAGGGTACACTGCTGAATATTGTGCTGAATTAACAAGCACAAGATTTACTGAGTTGTACATGTTCTTGGCAACTGAGCAAAACGTAGTTTCAACAAGACCACTGTATGGAGCAAAGGTTGGGTTTACGTCGAATGTCACGTTACCAGCAGCAACACCACAAGCTCTTGTTACGCTATTACCGAGCAACGAATCAGCACCGTTTTTTGACCCTGACAATTTATTTACTACAGGTGTCTTTATAGCTCCGTTCGAAGGGACGTTTGTATTCTCTGTGCAGCTTGTTTTGTCTACAGCACAGACCAATGATTACTATTTTTCTTTCAATGTAAGTAGCAATACGCAGTCATTTAGCGACCAAGTTCTAATACCAGCAGCTAGTAACGCAGGATACGTTTACACAGGAACGTTTCAAATGACATGCACTGCTTCGCAGCAAGTTAACTTCCAAGCGGGGGCAGAAGCGACTAGCGATATAATTATCAATACGTCAATCAGTGGCGACAACTCATTTATTAGCGTTCCCTTATACGACACAGAAAATCCAACGGGTGCTGTAGTTGATATGGCAACTAACATGCCTGAGCTTACTCTAGATGAGTGGTTTAAAGCGATGGTAGACAAGTTTAATATTATTATAGAGCCTGACATCGACTCACCTAAAGTTTTAAAAGTTGAAACGGCTGTGGAATATTTTAACGGGGGAGTAAAAAAGGATTGGACAAAAAAACTAGATGTCAGTCAAGCCAAGGTGATTGAGCCAACAACCAGTTTACAAAAGAAACGGATCATCTACTCAGACGCAGAAGGTAAAGACCACAAAAACGAGTGGTGGCAACGTAACTGGAATTGGGTAAAGGGTAAATTTATTTATGAAAACGCGAACGACTTTGCAGTTGAGGATGAAGAAATTGGAGATGTGTTTGTCCCACTAAGGACACAGGCAATTCGTAAAACCTCACAGACAGAAGAATCACTTGTGCCTAATGTCTTAGTAAGCCGACAATGGATTAACAGCGAAAATGGTGCAAAAAAAATCACCAATAAACCAATCCTAGCTTACTACCATAGACTGCAAGACATTGGCAATGGGTATAATTTTGATATAGAGGGCGACACAATTACGCAGTACCCCTATTTTTCAGCATACAGCGCGACACCAATAGCGGCAGATACAGTAAGTTTAAATTGGGGTTATGACTACCCTGATGATGACACGCACCCATTAGTTAATGGCGTGCCGTTCTTTTTTATGTTTCGTAAATACTGGGCTAGTTACATTGATAACATATACAATGCGGACGCACGTTTAATGAACTGCTCTGTATTCCTAAGCCCTCAAGACGTAAGGGATTTACGGTTTAATGATAAAATCTGGATTGATGACAGCTACTGGCGTGTATTAAGTGTAAGCAATTACGTTGTTAGTGGTAACACACCGTGTAAAGTTAAGCTGCTCAAAGTCATTGATCAGGGAGACTGGGATTGCACGCAACGACCAGACACATACAATTCCGACGGAACAGTTGATTTTGTGTCAGTCACAGACGGAACAGCGGTCATAGTAAACAGAGAGTGTTGCGAACGCTTTGGGTACAAATACGACAGCGTAGATAGAGATTGCTTTTACAAATCGGTCAGCCCAACTATAGGGGGAAATCCAACTGTACCATCGTTTGAGACGGCTTATACCTTGAATGGAGGAGCAACGCCTACACCCAGTCCAATCGTTGACAGCTTTAATAAGAGTTTTTCTGCTTCAGATTACACCGTAAATGTGATGGAGTTTGGTATGGAAAAAACCACCACTGGCAACAAAGCAGTTAGCATGAATTTATTAAGTGGAGGCACCGATATAGAGATAGCACCCAATATGATTTATGCAGCCGAAATTGACATTGTTGCAATGCAAACAGGCGGTACATCGGGAACGGTTGGTGATGTAGACACTATGAAACTAACAGGTACAGTGAAAACATTTCGAGGAGGAGGAGGTGAGGTAGGTAGTTTTCATACAATTAGTCACCAATCCGATCACACTAACGTTCACGGTGTTTCTTGGCAAATTGTTGTAGGCGCAAATAGACCTGCTGTTTTGAATTTAAGAATTACGGGTCAGGCTAATCATATCATTCGCTTTTTTGCACATGTACGCTTAACGGCAATGAGTGTCATTAAATTTATCTAACGTGAAAGATTTTATAAATAACGTAGGTCGAGGAGTTGTACCCACTATCGATTTAATGAATCAGCGTATATATAAGGGTAGCCCACTGTACAAACAATGGTATGGTCGCTATTCATTAGACGGCAAGCTGTGGCGCAAAATTAAACTGACACTAGAAAATGGCTAAACCGATAAACGTAGAAGCGAAAGTTGTCGCAGAAGTTGAGGACGCAAAACAGAACATCAAAGAAGTAGGTGATGAGGTAGATGCGTTAAAAGAAAAAGCACGGGGCGCAGCAAAAGCCAGCTCTAAGGAATTCGGAAACTTTGCCAACCTGTTTAGTGGATTGTTGCCTCGCAACATTCAGATGATGATTCGTAAGTTTCAGTCTACTCAACGGGCGGTGGGACGCTTAGGCCGTAGCTTAAAATTTCTCAAGGGTGCATTTGCTGGACTCGGTATCGGTTTGTTAATTCTAGCCTTAGAAGCACTAATTGAGAACTGGGAAAAAATTAGCAACCTGCTGACTGGCGTTGACGAAAAACAAGAAGCCTACAACAAACGAATTGAGGCAGGTACAAAAGCAGTAAATTCTTATGTCACAGCCAATCAGCAATATATTGACACGGTTAATGACAGTACAGCTAGTGCCGATTTACGCAATCAGGCTTTGGCAACAATGGGAGCGCGGCTGCGGGAAGTGCAGAATCTAGACATTACCACAGCAGAAGGTCTTGAACGTTTCAATTTAGCAATTGAACGGCAGTTAAGACTGGAGGATTTACAGGCCCAGCAACGTGACGTACTACAATCAATTGATGCGCAAAGAAACGAAGACGCACAAGACGCTATTAAATGGTACGATTTTTTAGCAAATAGTAAGTTTCGTTCGCAAAAGGTAGACGAGGCACAAACAGGTATTGATGAAAAAATAAATACTTTAAAATCAGAATTTAACGCTCTTATTTTAGAGCAACTCGCAATCGAAACGGAGCGCACTTTAGAAATTGAGCGACAAAATGAAGCCGCTCGAATTCAGAGAGAGCTAGAGGCTAGACGGCTTAAGTACGGAGAAGAATTTGTACGTCAATTAGAACGAGAACAAGAGGCAGAATTATGGGAGGATGACGGCTCTGACCTTATGGCTCAATTTGAATACGATCAAGCTCTAGAGCAACAAAAACGAGACAGCTACGAACAGCAGCTAGAAGACTTTGAAGCGTTTTTGGAGGAGCGGACACAAATGATGCTAGACGCTAGTGACGCTGAAGTCGCAGCTAATGAAAAAGCAACTAGAGACACAATAACAGGTATTCAGCTACAAGGTGCTGCAAGACAAGCACAATTTAGGGCTGCGGAAGATATTAGTAGCGGATTAGAAAGGTTGGCCGCTGAAGGTTCTAATGCTCAAAAAGCATTTGCCATTACAAGTATCTTGTTGTCTCAAGCGCAAGCTGTACAAAGTGCAATTACTGGAGCGTTAAAAGCAGCGGAACAAACGGGCGCAGCAGCACCGTTTACAGCACCGTTGTTTATTGCGCAAATGATTGGTGTAGCTCTTAGTTCGTTTGCGCAAGTTAAAAGCATACTTGATCAGGCAGGAGCAGGGGGAGGTTCGGTTGGTCGTGGAGGAGGCGGTGGTCGAGGCGGTATGACAAAGGCATTAGTACCTCAAGGTGTAGGTGACCGTCAGTTGTCATTGCCTCAATCAAATCAGGCATTTATTGTACAGAGTGAATTGCAGGGTCAAATGCAGTCACAGGGTGCGCTCGAAAAAAGGTTACACCTACAGTGATAGGTATATTTATAAGTAGAGGGTTTTGTGAATGCAGCTTATTTGCTTGTATATATGTATAAATTTATGTATATTTTGCTATAAACATAAAGAAATGGATATTTTAGTACACGAACACTGGCGCGACGTAGAGCATGTATTGAAGCTGCACGATCTTGACGTGTATGTTTTGCACTACAGAAGCAAAGGCATGATGGCATGTGTTGTAGAGGCTGATAGTATTATGGCAGCTCAAGACATTCTAGAGGTTATGCACGCAAACGGATTTGACGCAACACAAGTTTAAACAACAGAGATATGATTGCCGATAAAGATTTAGTTTTCGATTTACTTTTTGATACGTTCGACGTTTATGTTGGACAACGTGGTAGAGATTGGAATTTTCAATCATTCGATGATAGTTACATAGAAATAGAATCATATATACCTGTATCAACATCTGATTCAGATCGTGTACTAAGTGAAACGTACTATATAGAAGATGCAACAAATTGGGCAATTGATATGAGTACAGATGTAGAAGGCATGATTACAATTGAATGCCGACCTAATTAAACAACAGAGATATGAGAAGCACACCATTAGCAGAATTGGAATACTACGACGAGGGCGCAACGATTCTAACCGATTGGGAGGCTGAGGAATTTGTCATGGACGAATTCAGTTACGAGATGAGCAACGACATTCAAATCGTTTTTATCAGCGGAATCAGCAGCGCAATCTACGTAGGAGAAAAAGCGTACGACGCAAACCAGCCTATGTGGGACGCGTACGAATACGCAGACCAATACCCTGACAGCAAAGTATAAACAACAGAGATATGGCATTCAATTACAATCAATATATGGCAGACGTTGACGAGTTTATTAGCTTGGTTGAGTCTGAAGGTTACAGATTAGGTTATCATGACGAAAGAGATT
>Ga0208425_1000822_pt1 | contig 10719 bp, 13 predicted proteins | sample DEB08_DNA_4_FD_185496 | JGI IMG/M metagenome (GOLD analysis project Ga0208425, IMG submission 185496) | Aqueous microbial communities from the Delaware River and Bay under freshwater to marine salinity gradient to study organic matter... | ecosystem: Environmental > Aquatic > Marine > Coastal ...
GAACAAGAATATGTTAGACTTAATCCAAACTGGAAACATTGCGAAAATTGTGACGATTAAATACTAATGATTATTACAAAATTACATCAATGCGTTTATAACGCAATAGTATCGCTTTGTCTTAAATATAAAAACAAGGAAGGTAAAATGTACTATAATACAACAAATGAAAATGGAAGTTTGCTACAAACAAATATGAAACAAGCAAACAATCAAGAACAATTAACATTAGCAGTCTTTCAAACTTATCCTAATGAAAATCTATCTGCCAATGAGGTGTGGGCTTTTTTAATTGACAATGAATCAATTAATGAACAAACGCCACTAACATCTATACGCAGAGCAATTACTGATTTAACAAATCGTAACAGACTTGTTAAAACAGATAAAAAGGTATTAGGGTCAGCAGGAAGAAAAACATACACTTGGAAACTAAAATGAAGCACGGCAGCTTATTTAGTGGTATAGGTGGAATAGATCTTGGATTTGAGATGGCAGGTATAGAAACTACCTGGACTTGTGAAATTGATGATTGGGCAAATGAATTGTTACAATCACGATTTCCAAAAGCAAATCATTACAGAGATGTACAAAAAATAGGAAAAGATAATTTAGAATCTGTTGATATAATTAGTGGTGGGTTTCCCTGCCAAGATATTAGCACAGCAGGTAAAGGAGCAGGGTTAGATGGAAAAAGGAGTGGTCTTTGGTTTGAGATGTGGAGAATTATTTGCGAGTTACAACCAAGATGGGTTCTCATTGAGAATGTCGCAAATCTCGCTAATAAAGGAGGATCAAGAGTATTGCACGACCTTGCCAAAGCAGGGTATGATGCAGAATGGCAAGTTATATCAGCAAGAGATGTTGGAGGTAGACACCTTAGAAAAAGACTCTGGATTATCGCATACAGACAAGACATTTCCAACAGTCTGTGCGAGAGATTTCAGGGACAACTATACAGCTCTAAGGGGAAAGATAGGAACGAGGTTCGAGGAGAATGGACTAACCAGAGTTCTATTCAAGGACGAGATACTAAACTTTCCCACGCCGAGAGCAGCAGATATAGAGGGGGGAGCAGTAAAGAATGTGGAGATAAGCGAAAAGGGGAGCTTCAGTCGAAAGAACAAAAAGGGAGTTCGATACGGAGTAAAACTAAAAGATGCAATAATTCATCTACACAAAGAAGAAGAGAAGATGCTGAACTTTCCAACCCCAACAGCAACAGATGCGAAGATACACCCATCACTATTAAGAAAGATAGCAAAAACAGCAGCAGAGAAAAACACATACAGAGGGATAACTCTTCCAAACCATCTGGGAATGTTTCCAGAGCAAACGGAGGAGGAGAGAAAGGAATTTCTAAAAGAAAGAATCAAGAAGTTAGAAAGTTTAAAATCGAAACCTTTGAAATACTTAAAAATGAACCCAGATTGGATAGAGTGGCTTATGGGTTATCCCAGAAAGTGGACAGATATAACGATAGAGTCAAAGGACTTGGAAATGCAGTTGTACCACAAATCCCATATCAAATCGGAAAAAGAATTATAATGTTAAATAACCTATTGGAGAAATAATGGCTTACGAACACAAAGAAAATAAAGGATCACTTTTCACTAACGAAAAGAAAGATAAAGATACACACCCAGATTATACTGGACAAATCAATGTAGCGGGTACATTGTACAACATATCTGCTTGGAGCAATAAAAGTAAATCAGGAAAAAAATACTTTGGTTTACAAGTTTCTATACCAAAACCAAAAGAACAAAAAAAACAAACTCTAAGTCAAGACGAATTACCATTTTAACGGATTAGGGCAACATTCATTCAATTTCATTATGGCATTTTAAGGAGTGTCGCAGGTAAACAATCCTGTCTTACTTTCGGTTAATGCTCTAAATAAGATTATTGTTTGTAAATACGGTTGGCTACTGGTTGCCCTAAAGATTTGGCAAGATGAAATTCACGATAAGCGAAAGCAAATATATGAAAAACCAGCATCACTCTCTTGCCATTAAAAATTATGATAGATAAAAAAACATATAAAAAATATAAACGACTTCTTGATATGCTAAAAAAAGAAGATGATAAATTGAAAGAGTTAAGAAAAATTAATCATAAAAACCAAGAAAATTATATATTGCGTAAATTAGAGGATAGAGAAGATAAAGATGGTTAAATTGTTTTATGCCAGTTATAAACAAATCTTGGTACACTTCTGAAAAAGGATATTGGGAAACACCAAGTTGGTTATTCAATATTCTTGATTCGTTTTATCAATTTGACTGCGATGTCGCTGCTAACAAATATAACGCTTTATGCAAACACTACTTTTGTTTAGAAGATAGTTGTTTAGACAATGTTTGGCATAAAAAAAACTTTATGAATCCACCTTATGGATCAGAAATAAAAAGTTTCATTATAAAAGCTCACGAAGAATATTTTTTAAGAAACAATATTACTATTGCATTATTACCAGCAAGAACTGACACCAGATGGTTTCATAATTACATTTATAAAAAAACAGAAATTTTATTTATAAAAAATAGATTGCAATATCAAATTGCAGGTAAAGGTGATAGAGATGCACCATTTCCAAGTATGATTGTTGGCTGGGGAGCTAAAAAACAAGATTTTATAGACTTAGAAAAGTTGATTAACAAATAACGCATTATTTTCGGTGTTCATACCACTTTGTTCTATCTCGCTTATGATATGCTATCAAGAGTGATTTTATGGCTTTGTAGGGGTATTTTAAGAAGAAAAATTTCTTATAATTGCTCTTCAATATTGATTTCAACACGGTACACATTGTAAGCCGTTTCTGATACTGGTAATTTGTTATTTACAAAGCGAACTTCAAAGCTATCAGCAAAATTTCCAGTTTCTGTATAATGAAAAGAGTTCTTTTGCCCTTTGGCAAAATTAAATAATGCGACTAAATAATCTTTATTGGTTTCATCAAGATTTTCATAAATCAATCTGCGTTGCCTTCTTGATGATTCGTGATTGGCAAAAGTAAAAGTTTTTCCACCTAATGCTTTTTGAACAATAATTCCTTCATAATTACTTGAAACTTCTGATCCGATATTAGGATTTCTGTTAGGGGTATAATTACCACTATTTAATCCACTTGTGTTTTCTCCAAATTTTACTTCTGATATTGCCATAGCTAAATTTATTATATTATCTGATAACCTGAAATACTAAACTTCCCTAATGTTCGAGTTGTTTGCGTAACCATAAAATATACATTCAAATAATTTTCTCCAAAAAAGTTTTGAGGTGCAGGATTTACTCTAAATATATCTCCAACTTCTAAATCAAAGAACTCTGGATTAATTAAATCTAATGAAACTTCTAATCTCGGCTCTCCAACAATATTATTATAATAGTTATAATAATTAAAAGATAAAGTACCTGCTTTATCATAAGGATTTTCAATTTCTTCTATATCTTCATTATTGATATTATAATTAGTTCTTGTAGTAGAGTTAGTATATTCTGATTGTTGCAAATAATTAGATTCCGATGCAGGATCACGATGGTAGCTTATTCTCCATTTTGTTTTTAAACTATCAAAAGGAGTGTGGCTTACCTTTATTCTACTAAAATCATTTTTATCAATAGTGCTATGTGGTAAAGTAACCGTGTAAATAGTAATACCAGATACAATGCTTTCTTCAGATGTAGTAAATGGCTCTAATACCTCTGCTGTAATTCCTTGTGATGTAGATGCGCCAGTTATCGGATCAGCAGTTAATACTCTTCTAAAATCATATTGGTTTGTACCACCAGAACTATGTTTAATACAAATCAATTCTCCAACACTAAATCCTACTCCAGCTGTATCCAATGTAAGAGAACTTAAACTTGTAGTAGTGGTAGTAGCTTTTGATGTTAGAAATATTCCATTGGGATTGTCAGTAGAGTTTATATCAATCGTTAAAAAGTGTGGGGATATATATTCGTATGTTCCATCACTTCTAAATCTTCCAATAAAGAAACCAAAATGTTGCAAATCTTTTAATCCTTTTTCTAATTCTTCTTGTTTGTGTTGCCAATAATTCATATCTCCCTGACTTCCAGACAATTCAAAATATTCTTTTAAATCTGCATATCCATCTCCACGATTACCAGAGGTAAAAGTATCTGGTGCGAAAGTTTCTAATAAATATCTATGTGCTACGATTGGCTTTTCTACCAACACAGAACTTAATTGATGTCCGTCTTGTGCAGCATATAATTTTTTAACATTTGTTTTTACATTTGTATCGCTTTGTACAGTTGTATCCGTTGTAACAATTTTAGTAGTACCACTTGTTTTAATTGGTGTTACAGTAGCAGTACCTGATAAAGTTATTGTTCCAGTATCTCCTGGATCTGGTGGATCATAATTAACCTCTAATGTTGCTACTACTTTCTGTGGCATATTTCCAGTAGAGTTTGTTTGTGTTAATAAATTGACGCTATCAGGAAATGTTGTATCATCAAAACTTGCAGATAGTCCACTTTCGGTTTCATTGTATAATATAACACTATCTGTGCTACCATCGTCCCAATGACAAACTAAAGTAAGTTTTACAAAATTAAATCCACCTGTAGTTGCACCACCACTTCTTGTTAAAGTTAAAGAATAAGATAATCCATTGGTAAACAATAAAGAGCTTGGAGTATGTTCTAACAATCCAAGTCCTTCACAAGTATAAGTTGTTTGATATTGTTGTGTTTCATCTCCTGCATTTGCACTATCTGATGCTGTTAATGTTCCAGAGTTTGAATAAGGGGTAGAGAAGGTAAAGTCACTACTGCTATTGATTGTTTCTGCTATAAAACTTCTTTCTAAATCTGCTTCTGTTCCTCGTAAATAAATTGTACCAGTTTGTGCTGTAACATAAGGTGTAGTATCTCCAGAATTATTTCTTATCTCTGCAGAACTAAATGGAAACATTAATTGCGAAGGACTTAATGCACTCCCTTTTCGAACTAATCCTGCTTCGTGATAATGTAATATTCCACTTCCTGCTGCTGCATCACTACCTGCGTCTGGCATAATTGCCCAAACACTACCTGCTGTTTCTGTAGCAACTTCCACTGGATAAGTATTAGCAGACAATCCTAATAAACTATTGTGAGCAAATGTTGTGCTTTGTTTTGTATAATCTCCAAATACCACTGGACTAAATAATCCATCTTCTGTTTTTGCAGTTGGAAACATTAAATCTTTTAATGGATTCAAAGGTGAAATATCTAAAGTAACTACTTTGTTAGAAGATGAAACGCTTTTTAATCTACCTTTAAACAACAATAATAAATTACCCTCTGTAGAATCATTGTCTAATTGAGAATAAATATGCACTTCTCTGTTTATGTAATAATTTTCTCCAAAAAGGAGTTCCTGATCTAATTGTGCAGCAGTTGATAAAGTAACATTCCCAGAAGTAGTAAAACTAAAATTCACTGCTTCTAAAGTAACATTAGACAAAGAAGAATCTGTTTGTTGTATATTTAAACTTTCACGAATTGTTGGTGCTTTTTTTAATACACCATCATAATTAATAGAATTAACAGTAGTATCATTGAGTGCTAAAGCAATAAAGTTTCCATCTTCATTGTATAATCTAATAAGATAGTTTTCTGTAACGGTAGCGTCTAAATTAGAGCTATAACCTGCTGGAAATGATAATGCCATTATGCAAGATTGTTTCTAATTGTGTTTTCAATTTCTGGTAAAAGATTATCTCTTACAAACTCTTGCGTACCAATAACATTACCCATAATGTTTACGGTAATACCTTCGTTGTTGCCTACTGCATCTCCAAAAGCAGGTGTACTTAATGGAGTAACTGTAACTCGTTCTCTACCACCAGCATTATCCCCAACTTTAATAAATTGCTCTCCTTCGGTTACAAACGAACCACCACGAGCTAATGCAACAGAGTTTGCTTTTTTAATTTGTTCTTGTATTTGAGCAGCATTTGCTAAACCAGTTGCAAGAGCAGCAGCAGCTAATACTGGACGCTGATCCTCAATGTAATTATTGGCAGCAGCATAAGCAGCAGCTACTGCAGCAATCTGTTGTATTCTTAAAGCAACGATAGCAAGGGATTTATTCTCTCCTGCGAATTGTTGTATTGCTTGTCCAATCTGTTGGTATCCTTGTATTTGTGCTTTTACAGCAGCTCTATCTTCTTGAATTTCTTTATTTTCAAGTAATTGTTTTTGTGTTGCAATCAATGCTTCTAAATAGTCTTTTTCAAATCCAGTAAGACTTTGTAGTTGAAATTCTAACTCTTGCATAGAAAGCAATCTACCATCATCTCCCTGCAACATCTGATTGGTTGCTTTAAAATAAGCATCTCTAATTGCTACTTGTGCTTGAATGGTTGCTAAGTCTTGTTGATTAAATACATTCTCTTTTGCTTTTGCAGCCATCAAATCCATTGATTGTTTTCTTAATAGATTTTGCTGTTGAAGAGTATCTTGATTAGTTTTATTTACTAATTTATTATTTTGTATAGCTTTATTTCTATTTTCTAATTCTTTTTCAATAGCTTCTGCATATTTTTCTGCCATTGATACTTCTGTTCTTTTGTCCTCAAAAGCTCTTTTTGCAGCTTTGTGTAATATAGCTTGTCCTATTAAACTTTTTCCTAATATTTCATCATAATTTTGGATACTTAAACTTGCTGTATCATAACTATCTGCCAAAGCTACGATACCTCCTCTAAGTGCAAAAGCTCCCATTCCTGCACTAAACAAAGTATTTTTAATTGTAGTTAAAATCTTATTAAGAGATAATCCTCCAGTAGATATTGTTTTAAATCCTTTGACTAAAGATGTTAAACCTCTAATCAATCTTCCTACAGGCAAAAGAAGAGTTACCGCAGCAATGCTTACCAATTTAATAGCTTGTGCTAATTTTTTTAGTGCTTCTTCATTTTCTTGTACTCTTTGGAAAAATAAATTTAAAGATATTACAAGAGTTCTTACATCATTTACAAATTCTCCACCAACCTTTTCTTGGAAATCCCCAAAAGTATTTGCTAATTGTCGCATAGCTCCAGAAAGTGTTAGTGATTGTGCTAATGCTTGTCCACCATATAATCTTGCAATAGATGAAGTAGCACTTTCTAATCTCTGTGTTGAACCAACTGCACCTTCTACTTCAATACCATATCTGGATAATGCATTGGTAGATGATCCAATAGATTTACCTATTAAGTCAGCAGCAGCATTTAAATCCATACCTTTAGCAGCAGCTAAGTCAATAGTTGCTTTGGTAGCTAATTTTAATTGTTCTTCATCTTTAATAAATGCAGCAAGTAATGCTTGTGCAGTAAGAATTGCTTCATCTCCAAATACACTTGAACGCTGTAATGCAGATGCATAATCTAATAATCCTTGATTGGTAAACCCTAATGCAGCTTCTAATTTCTTTTCTGCTAATTCTTGTTCTGCTGTTAGATTAACAAATCTACCAATACTTGAAGTTGCAATACCAATACCAAAAGAGATAAGCAATAATTGACTTCGAACAGTAGCAAATGAGTTGGTAAGCAAACGATTGTTTTTAGCAACTACTGCACCAGTTTTAGCATTGATTTCAAAAGCATTATTCGTAGATACGATAGATTTGGTTAATGCTTTGTTTCGTTTTTCTAATGTAGCAATAGCAGCATTACTTTTCGTTAATACTCTATTATATTGAACTTGTCCATTACGCAGATTTTTCTGTGCTCGAACTAAGCTGTTTATAGCTTTTTCTAACTCTGGGTGTCCAGATGCTTTAAATTCTACTTCTACATTAAAGTTTTTTGCCATTTTCTATCTTTTTATATTGTTGTGATTCTATGTAATTTAACATTTTTTCTATAACATTGCACTTATGAATCCATTTTTTTGGGTGATTTCCGTATGCACCTTCATAAGGAGATACATTCATTTTTTTAGAATAGGTATATCGCTGAATATCGCTTTGTAATTTTTTGTCTAAAAAGTGATTAGAGCAAGTAAAAAAGGGGATATGTGACTTGATAGTTTGATGTAATGGAAACTTTTTATTAGAAGTTTTATTATGCTCTTCTACTTCTTCTTTTAATAGATTGACAACATACCATACATCGTCTATAGATGTAAAGGTGTGAACGCTGTTATTCTTTTTAAGAGGTAACTTAGCTTTATATGGAAAGGTAGAATATTTGCAACCCTCACACCAATCATCTATCAATATGTTTAACTCAAGTGAGAGGGTTTCTATTCCCCCAAGCTATTGTAATCCTGAATAGCTAATTGTAATTCTGCTCTTTCTTCCATTGATAACGACTTGATAAACTTATCGTCTGCACCTTCTACACCATTTCTGATCCATTTAGTGCTTAATGAAAATTGATTTTTAATGATAATGTCACTTCCGTTTTGTTCGTATATGATAGAATCCATACACTCGTCAAATACATCTACAGACATTTCTATAAGGGTAGCTTTCTTGCCACTCTTGAGCGTTATTTTTTTAGACATTGATTATCCTTTATTTGTTTTATTCGATAGTAATACCAATCAAGTTACCTGATGTACCTGCAACTGCTTTTGTACTTACTGACAAAAACATTGCTTCTTCTTCAGAAAAAGATACATCTGTAAGGATTGCTTTTGGTATTGATAAATCTATATTTCTTGGAACATCACCACTAACATCTGTTTTTGCAGTTAATGTATTAACTACTGTAGATGAACCATCTTGTGATTCAAAAGAAGCAACTAATCCATCTGTGTCAGCATCATATTTAACAACTGCATCAAATGTAACAGCAACTTCTGGTAATGCTCTTGCAATAATCTGATAATTACCATTTTGGTCAAATCCCATAAATTGTGCATCATTTTCAATTACACAACTAAATGATTTTAAAATTGGGCTTGTTACACCTGCGATAACAATATCAGCATCGGTAGTAACAGCATCATCTGCATAATCTGTTGTAAAATAATTTGTGTTAAAGTGAGCAGTAGATGTAGGTGCTAAATTGCTTGTAAAACTTGGAATCATTCCTGTTTTGAAAGTACCAGACATTTTAATTCTTCCTGATTCTTCAGCAATATCACCATTTAAAGTTAAAGAAGTTAAAACACAACCAGTGAACAACATTGAGTTATTTGCTTCTGGTGATTGTACTAATACACTGAAAGTTCCAGTATCTGCATCTGATGTGGTATCTCCAACTTTAATATCTGTTGGATCATACGCTGCTTCAATAGCAAAAGTAGAAGCATCTTGAGTAATATTCTTGACTAATTTAGGTAAAACAGTAGCATCTGCTATTCCAGAAAAACTAATTTCTTTTACGGTTAGTTTGTTTGATAGGAATACATCAACTTCTTTTAATGTTCTTCCTGCTCCGTGTCTAACATCTAACACTTGTTGTGGATTCAATGAAGGCATTTCGATTGAATCGATGTTAATTAAAATATAATCTCCGTCTGTAGAACTCGCAGTTCCAACAGTTCCTTCGTGAGCAATAGCTAACTGAAATTCTTTTGGTGAATATGATGTACTAAGATTTGCCATTTTACTTTACCTCTTTTTTAATTTTTTGCTTTACTTCTTCTAAATAATCTTTTGCTAATGTTGGCACTTTTTTCAATTCTACGGACTTACCACTATTTAGTAAAGCCCAATCTGCATAGTCTAATTTTAGAAAACTTGGTTTTCTCGGCATTAAGCCATCTTTTAGTTTATATTTTTTTGCCATAATTAACTCCTTACAATATAAAAAAGTCCATCTGAAGTTACAAAGAATTTATCATTAGATGTAATAAATCTTACAAACTGCTCGTGTGACTCTTCGTACAGCACTGGAACAGTAATGCGTGACACATAGACATTATCTATTCCTGCGTCTACATTATGCTCTACTTCAGGCATACCTGCATAGAAATAAGGAATATCTCCACCATTAGAGTTGTTAAACAATACGGTTTCTATTCTGGTAACATCTTTATACATTTGGTCTAATGCTTTTTCATCATCTCTGTATGTTTTTAGTACATAATCCATTTCAATATTATATACATTCAGATAAGACTTTCTTCTTTTTTCTACTAATTCTTGTGAGGTAGGATAAATGCGTAATGATTTTGTACCAATATCTTGATGTTGATTATCGAAGTATATTGGCAATCCACCTTTAAACTCTGTGCGTAACTTATCACGCAACGGAATCATAATCTTTTCATAAGTAATATTTTCGTATGTCAAAGCCATTATCTTGTATTTCCTACGGTTATATCAAAGGTTGCTTTTCTATATCCATTAAACTCTATATCATCTGCATAATCTATTCCATTAATAGTGCAACTGAACAATGGATCTAAATCGACCAGTGTATAAAATAATTCTTCTATTCTTGAAACAGTGCTAAAAAACTTTTTAATTGTAACATCATTTCGTTTATGGTCTAACATAAAAAACTCTAAGGTTAGATTATAATTGTTTGGCAATACTTGAAACATTGTATTCTGTGCATCAGAGTCAATACCCTTAATAATACAGAATTGATTACCTCTATGTTGAAAACTTCTTGAACGAAAAATAGGTAGGGAAGTAAAGAACTCATTCTTTATTCCCTGCTGGATTGTTTCTTCTACATTAACTTTCCAAGCATTAGTAGATGCGACTGCCATTCTTACCTCGATAGAATTGTTTGAAATCTTTACGAG
>Ga0208425_1000830_pt1 | contig 10678 bp, 9 predicted proteins | sample DEB08_DNA_4_FD_185496 | JGI IMG/M metagenome (GOLD analysis project Ga0208425, IMG submission 185496) | Aqueous microbial communities from the Delaware River and Bay under freshwater to marine salinity gradient to study organic matter... | ecosystem: Environmental > Aquatic > Marine > Coastal ...
CTGGAACTACTCCACCTTCCTGAGTTATCTTATGGTTTCTGTTAAATCCAGAAGCTAAAATTTGTTCTTTAGTGGCGTTTGGCAGCATGTCTCCAGCCATTTGCCATGTTATAAATTTATCATAAGGCATATTTGTGTTGTATGCATGTATAACCCAATCTCTCCAAGGCCACATAATTCTTTCCTGATCATCTTGATAACCATGACTATCTCCATATCTTGATAAATCCATCCATATTGCAGCCATTCTCTCACCATATGCTTCAGACATTAGAAGTTTATCAATTACTTTTTCATATGCATTTTCACTTTTATCGGAAATAAAATTATCAATTTCATCTAATGATGGAGGAAGACCTATAATATCAAAATAGGCCCTTCTAATTAATATTTCTTTTTCTTCAAGATTTGAGGGAGTCATTCCTTTTGACTCTAACTTATTTGAAATAAAAAAATCAATTTCATTAGTTGCCCAATCCTTATTTTTAATTTCAGGAACTTTGGGTAGTTCAGGTTTTGTGTAAGCCCAGTGCTGTTCCCACTTACCTCCTTGACTAACCCATTTTTTTAGTATCTGTTTTTCTCTTTCAGATAAAGTTAAATTCGATTCAGGTGGAGGCATAACATAAATTGAATTTTCACTATTAATTCTCTTTAAAATTTCGCTCTCGTTAGGATTATTTTTATTTATGACATAATGATTAGGATTATCCTCAAGAGACTTATAAAAACCATCTTGAATATCTAGTCTTAAATTTGCTTGTCTTGCTTTGTCATCAGGGCCATGACAAGTATAACATTTGTCAGAAAGAATTGGTTTGACATCAAAGTTAAAATTAACTTCACTGACTTCAATTTTTGAACTTGTTTTAACTATCTCATTAGTTTGACTGCTCATTGAGATATCATCTACTGCTGGCTTAGAAGAAACATATTTAAACGCCAATGTAATAAGTAAAGGCACGAAGAAATATGATAATATTTTAAAATTATTTTTTTTCATCACTACTAAAGTTAAGAAATTAGTTTAATTCTTTTATATAGATGTTTTTAAAATACGCTTTTCCAGGATGATCTTGAAGGCAAATATGACCTAATTTATTTTTTGAAAAACCAAACCATCTTTCGCTTCCCAAATACTCATATTCCTCTGATTTACTAAACTTACTCTGCATCACCAATGAATCCCATTCACGGCCACTTAAAGGGAAATCATTTATTAAAATATTATTTAATTTCACCCATCCTTTGTTAGTTCTATGGTCAATTTTAATGTGATAAGAGTTCCATTCTCCTGCTGGATTAGAAACATTTAATTTACTAGGCGGAGATATTCCATAGACAGCTCCCAAAAAATTTTTATTTTTTCCAATATCATTTAAAATGTTGTTTATTTCTATTTCACCGCCTTGAATGGTTTCAGGACTGAGATAAGTTTCAGTATCTATAATTTGTATTTCAGGACCAGTTTGATAAGGGAATTTATATTTAATATTTTCATCAACACCCCAAATAAATCCACTATTTCCTCCTTTTTCAATTTTCCAATCGAATTTTATTTCAAAATTCAAATATTTTTTATCTGATATAAGGCTAGCATCTGAAATGAGCATATTTTCTTCACTCAATTCTGCATCAAAAATCAAGATGTTATCCACAACACTCCATCCGGTTTTGGTTCCATCGTCTTGAAATATGTGCCAGCCTTTAAGCGAGTTTTCTGAAATTAAATTTTCCCAAGAGGAATTATTATTACAGCTTAATATGAAAATCAACAGTATTAAATAATAGGTTTTCATTGATTTGTAAGGGATTGTTTTTTTGGTTACTTGTACTGCTGCCTTTGTTCTTTTTAACTCAACTTTATTTTTCTAATTCAGATAAAATTATTTTTTCCATTACTTTATATCCTGCAAGGTTAGGATGGACCAAATCATCTGCAGTAGTATATTCAGGTACTTTAAGTCCCCCTTCATCATCAGCCATTGAATAAAAATAATCAACATATGTGATATTATTTTTAGTACAATAATCTTTTAAAATGGTATTAAGCTTAATCACCTTAGGACCTGGTTCTAGTCCTGGAGACCATGGAAAGTCTATTGCTGGAAGAGTTGAACATATATAAACTTTTATATTGTTAGCTTTTGCTATCTCAGCCATTGAAATAATATTTTCAGCTGTATTTTTAAGGGAGATTGGTCCAGTATTCCCAGCTATATCATTTATTCCTGCTAAAATTACTACAGCTTTAGGATTTAAGTTTACTACATCAGGTTTGAATCTGACCAGCATTTGAGGAGTCGTTTGACCACTAATTCCTCTGTTAACAAAGGGATTCTTAATAAAAAAATCTTTATCGAAGTTTGACCACCCTTCTGTAATCGAATTTCCCATAAAGACAACTCTGTTTGGGTCATTTATTTTTTTAAGTTGTTCATTTTCTTTTTCATATTTTTTTAAGTGAGCCCAGTCTTTCAATGTTCCACCACCGGCTGTAACGATTTCTTGTGCATTATTATTCATAAAGGCAATTAAAAATAATAGTAATAATACTTTATGGTATTTCATTGTTTTTTAGTTTTAGAATGAATCCATTTAAGAAAATCTTCTTCAGCGAAAGCATTGTTCCAGCTGTCGTGTCCAACATTTTCATAGAAGGTAATTTTGGGACTTCCGCCAGCATCAATAATAGCATTAGCCATTTTTAAGGATTTTTTTGGACTTACAACTGTATCATCGGAGCCATGAAAAATCCAAATAGGAATTTTTTTTGCGTAATTGTTTACTGAATTAGGGTCTCCGTCTCCACAAATTGGAGTGGCAGCAGCAAACATATCAGGTCTTAAATTTAAAATCACGAAAGTTCCCATTCCGCCCATTGACAATCCACTTACATAAATTTTGTTTTGATTGACGTCTTTTCTCTTTGAAAAATTATCCATTAATTTCACAACCAAAGACATGGCTTTAGATTCTTTTACATTATAATTTAATTTATAAGGATCTTTATAACCCCACCAATCGTGTTTAGGAGCTTGTGGGAATATTACCCATGAATTATATTTTTCTCTACTTTCTTTTTTTAAAAATAGTTTTGATCCATGTACTAGTTGAGAAACATTGTCATTTCCTCTTTCACCAGCTCCATGCAAGAACAAGTGGACTGGATATTGTTTTGTTGAGTCGTAATTTAAAGGTTTTAAAATTCTATAATTAAGGGTGTCCTTTTCTGCAACAAAGATTTTTTGTTCATATAAATCTAAATCTTGTGAATTTAAATTTACATTAAGAAATAGAATAAAAAATAGAACTAAATATTTCATTTGCTTTCAATTGTTGGAATTCTAATTTTTTCAACTAATTCTTGAATTTCTTCAGACGGTTCTTTAGTCATATGACATACAGTTAATGAGATGACGAAATTAACGAGCATAGCTAATGTTCCAAAACCTTCAGGAGATATACCAAACCACCAGTCTGATTGATCACCTCCACCAAACCATCCAAACTTAAATTTTGTCATATAAAAAAGCATTAAAAGTAAACCAGTTACCATTCCAGAAATGGCACCTTCTTTATTCATTCTTTTATAAAATATTCCCATAACAATCGCTGGAAAAAAAGAGGCTGCTGCTAATCCAAAAGCTAGAGCAACTACTGCAGCGACAAACCCAGGTGGATTAATACCAAAATATCCAGCCATTATAACAGCAAAAAATGCAGATACTCTTGCTGCTATTAATTCTCCTTTTTCACTAACGTCAGGTTTTATAATTTTTTTAATTAAATCATGTGAAACTGAAGATGAAATTACAAGAAGTAATCCAGCTGCGGTTGATAAGGCTGCAGCTAAAGCTCCAGCTGCAAGAAGGGCTATTACCCAATTTGGGAGTTCAGCTATTTCAGGGTTGGCCATGACCATGATATCCCTGTCTATTGTAAGTTCATTGATTTGAGGATCAGCAACATATTGAATAACTCCATCATTATTCTTATCATCAAATTTTAAGAGTCCTGTTTTTTCCCAATTGTCAAACCAAACGGGCATTTCATCGTATTTTTTTTCACTAACCGTTTCAATTAAATTTGTTCTTGCAAAAACTGCAATAGCTGGGGCTGTTGTGTATAAAATTGCTATAAATAATAATGCCCAACCTGCAGATTTTCTTGCATCACTAACCTTTTTAACAGTAAAAAACCTAACTATCACGTGTGGTAGACCTGCAGTTCCAATCATTAAAGCTGCAGTAATAAAAAACACATCAAGTTTAGATTTGGACCCTGTTGTGTATTCATGAAATCCCAGTTCTCTGCTTAATCCATCTAGTTTCTCTAAAAGATAAACTCCATCAGCACCTTGTGATCCAAAACCTATTTGTGGAATTGGATTCCCTGTCATTTGTATTGAAATAAAAATTGCAGGCACCATAAATGCAAAGATTAAAACACAGTATTGTGCAACTTGAGTGTATGTAATTCCTTTCATTCCACCTAAAACTGCGTAAAACAAAACTATTGCCATTCCAATAACTACCCCTGTATTTATATTTACTTCCAAATATCTAGAAAACACTAATCCAACTCCTCTCATTTGTCCTGCTACGTAAGTGAATGAAATTATTAATGCACAAAAAACTGCGACAAGTCGTGCTGTATCAGAATAATATCTATCTCCAATAAAATCAGGAACTGTAAATTTTCCAAACTTTCTTAAATAAGGAGCTAGTAAAAGTGCGAGCAAAACATATCCGCCAGTCCAACCCATTAGGTAAACTGATCCATCATAACCCATAAAAGATATTAGTCCAGCCATCGATATAAAGGATGCAGCTGACATCCAATCTGCTGCAGTAGCCATCCCATTGGCTATTGGGGATACGCCTGAACCAGCAACATAAAATTCTTTAGTAGAACCAGCTTTAGACCAAATTGCAATACCAATGTATAGAGAAAAGGTGATACCGATCATTAACCATATCCAAATTTGTAAATCCATAATTAATTTTTAGAATGGTATTTTTTATCTAATCGATTCATTAAGTAGATATAAATAAATATTAATGTAACAAAGACATAGATTGATCCTTGTTGAGCAAACCAAAAGCCAAGTTTGAACCCTCCGATTTGAATTTGATTTAATTCCTCAATAAATAATATACCAAACCCAAATGATACGGTAAACCATATTGACAATAGAATCAATAAATATTTAAGATTTTTTTTCCAGTACTCTTCAGCTAAATTCTTGCTCATAATATTACGTTATCATTATTGTAAATAAAAAATATTTTAAAAAAAACATCTTTATTATAGTATACATTTTAAATATTAAAAACCCTTAATCGTTAAATTTATAAATTTTGGGAATTTAAGTTAGAGTAACAAGTTAATAATAATTAATACTGTTAATTATTAAAATGGATTAACTCATTTATTTTTAATATAAAACGTAAAATAGATAGGATAAAATTTATTATTATATAAAAATAAGTATTTAAAAGAAAAATGCCCAGCTTGGAACTGGGCATTTTAACAACAACTAACCAAAAATATTATGTATTAATTTAAATACATTAACCATGCCAAAGTTTAATTTTGATTAAAATATTTCGTTAAAATTAAAAACAGTTTCATAACCCTTATTGTTAAAATATTCTTTAGAATTACAGGGTCCTGCTGCCAAAATAAAATCACCTCCCCAAGCACCTAAGCTTTTTATTTCACCATTATAATCTTTAAAGTATTTTAATTTAACTTGTTTTTTGTTAATAGATTTTGACACTAATTTTTCGTGTTCTTTTATACAGTTTTGAAATTCATTTAGTGTTTCACATTTTAGAAATCTAGTGGTTAAATCTGATATTTTATAAATTGAATTCAAATTAATTTTAGAATTGTAAAATTGATCTATTTCTATATTGCTATCTTGTTTTTTGTTTAAGTAAATAAAAAACAAGTTTTCTAAAAAACTTGGATTAAATTTTACATTTTTTACAATTGGCAAACCATTATTGATTCTATAAATTATTGGTCCTTTTGATTCAGCACAAGCTATATCATATCCGCTCCCTTTATAACTACTCCAAAGCAGTTTGTATGGGTTAATTCTTGCCCATTTAGCAATATTATTAATTAAAGTTGACGAAGTGCCAAGCCCCCAATTTGTTGGAAAGTCAAGTTTGGTGGTAACTACTCCTCCTGAACCTTTTTTAAGAAAATTTGGATTTAATTTTCTAGCAGAACGCAGTAAGCTTTGCAATGCAATAGTGTGTTTATTTTCATGTTTTAAAATTGTTAGAGTTTCAAGCTCAAATTCACATTTAATCCATGTGTTATTTTTATTATCAAGACTTTTCCAAAGCAACGTTTTTGATCCATCGAAAATGAAATCTAAACTTTGTTTGAATTTTGTAGGAATTGCTAAAGCATTTGCACCTTCCAGAACGAAATATTCAGATGTGATTAAAAGTTTACCAGGACTTGAAATATTAAAATTCATTTTATCTTAACTTTTCAAGTTCATTTTTTACAGAACTAAATGATACGGTATTGTTTTTAAAAAAATCTATTAGTTTAGTTTTTTCATTCTCAGAAGCATTTAATGAATTTAAAATATTTATTAAATGCATTTTCATATGTCCTTTTTGAATTCCAGTTGTAATTAGAGAATTTACAGCTCCAAAGTTTTGAGCTAAACCAGCGACTGCAACAATTTTCATTAATTCTTTAGCGTTAGGATTTTTTAATAATTCTAAAGACCATTTAACAAGAGGATGAAGATTAGTAATTCCACCGATTGTCCCGAGTGCTAGTGGAATTTCAATCCAAAATTTGAAAGTATTGTTTTCAACACAAGCATCTGTTAAGCTTTTATACATTCCACTTTTGGCCGCATATGCATGAACACCAGCTTCAATTGCTCTAAAATCATTTCCAGTAGCTATTACCACTGAATCAACTCCATTCATTATTCCCTTGTTATGTGTAACGGCTCTACTGGTTTGTGTTTTTGCAATATTGATAGCTTGAATAAATTTATTTGCATACTCTTTTCCACTAAGTCCACCAGTTTGATCAATTTCGCCTAAGTCACAACTAACTTCAGCTCTTACTAAACATTGTGGAACATAATTTGACAAAATACTCATAATGATTTCGAGTGAGTAATCAGAACTAGTAATATCTGAGCACAGTTTTATTTCATTTTTTAAAGTAGAAGCAAATTGTTCAAGACAGGAATTTATAAAATTTGCACCCATTGAATCAACAGTATCAAATACAGCATTTATTTGAAAGTAGTGGTCAATATCATGAGTTTTGTCCAACAATTCAATATCCAAAATACCACCACCTCTTTTTTTCATGTTGGAGGAAATTTCTTTACAATCTTCGAAAAATTTTAACTTATTGTTCTTAAAAAAAATATTTAGTTTTTGTTTATCACCCTTAAATATAAAATGTACTTGCCCTGTTTTTTTAAAATTTAATATTGAAGTTTTAAAGCCCCCTTTATTTCTCCAAAATTTTGCAGCTTTACAAGCAGCAGCAATAACAGAACTTTCTTCAATAACCATTGGAATTGTATAATCCTTGTTATCAATAAGAAAATTTGGAGCTACGCCCAGAGGTAAATAAAAATTAGAAAGTGTATTTTCTGTAAATTCATCATGTATCTTTTGAAGAGAGTCATCTTTGTTCCAATAGTTTTTTAAAATTGGATTGGAGACACCGTTGAAATAATTTTTTTCGATCCACTTTATTTTTTCTTCTTTGCTAATTTTAGAAAATCCTTCTATTTTATTTTCAAAACTTTTCTTGTTCATAATTCAAAGATAATCAATGTATTTATGTTGTTCTTTCAATTTTTATAATTTAGTAATAACTTAATCACTTAATTTTTATGATGAAAAATATCTATTTTATTTTTTGGTGGTTTTTTTTGAGTCATTTCATTATTTCATGTAATTCAAATAATCAAAAAGAACAAAATAGACCAAATATCATCTATATTCTTGCAGATGATTTGGGTTATGGTGAATTAGGAGTTTATGGTCAAAAACATATAGAAACTCCAAATATTGATCAATTAGCTAATTCTGGAATGATGTTTATGAATCATTATTCGGGATCCCCGGTATGTGCTCCTGCAAGAAGTGTTCTTTTAACAGGTATGCATACTGGTAATACACACATAAGAGCCAATGGTGAATGGTCTGAAAGAGGCAATGTGTGGAGTTTCAAGGCTATGTTTGATGATCCTAATCTAGAAGGCCAAAGACCGTTGTTAGATTCAATCACAACTGTTGCACAAGTTTTAAATAATGCAGGTTACAAAACAGGAATGGTTGGAAAGTGGGGTTTAGGTGCGCCAAATACTAACAGTGTGCCTAATAAAAAAGGGTTCGACTTTTTTTATGGCTATAACTGCCAAAGACAGGCTCATACATTTTACCCAACTCACTTGTGGAAAAACGAGAGTAGACACATACTAGATAATTATATTGTAACAAAACAGGAGGGTCTTGGAGATCTAGATCCAAATGATCCTATCTCATACAACAAGTATAATCAAAAAGATTATGCTCCCACACTTATGCATAAAGAGGCAATAGATTTTATTTCTAGAAATAAGAACTCTCCCTTTTTTCTTTATTACGCATCTCCAATACCACATTTACCATTGCAAGCCCCAAAGAAATGGGTAAATTATTATGAAAAAAAGTTTGGAGAAGAGAAACCCTATACAGGAAAATCATATTATCCAAATAAAACTCCTAAAGCCACCTATGCGGCAATGATTTCATACCTTGATGAGCAAGTAGGAGACTTAGTCTCAAAGCTCAAAGAGATTGGTCAATATGAAAATACCCTAATTATTTTTACTAGTGATAATGGTCCAACTTGGGTTGATCATGTTGATTATAATTTTTTCAACAGTACAGGAAAATTTATTAATTCAAGAAGGACTATGAAAGGTAGCGTAAGTGAAGGGGGGATAAGAGTTCCCATGATAGCGTCATGGCCAAATAAAATAAAGCCAAATTCTAAATCTGATCATATATCAGCTTTTTATGATTTTTTTGAAACTGCCTGCGATGTAGCGGGAATTGAAAATTCTGAAAAAACAGACGGCATAAGTTTTTATAAAGAAATGATTGGTGAAGATCAAAAACAACATGATTTTTTATACTGGGAATATCCTGCTAGTGGAGGTCTTCAGGCCATAAGAATGGGGAAATGGAAAGGAATTAAGAGAAACTTGTTCAAGGGGCCTTCTAAGCTTGAATTATATGATTTGTCCGTTGATGAACAGGAACTAAATGATCTTTCTTTTGAATATCCAGAAATAATTTCTGAGCTTGAGAAAAAACTTCAAAAAGCACATTCAACTCCATTTTTAAAAGAATTTATTATACCATCACTTGAATTGTAAAAAAATGATTTCAAAAGCACCTGCAAGAATTTGTTTATTTGGTGATCATCAAGATTATTTAGGTTTACCTGTTATAGCGTGTGCAATTGATAAATATATTACAGTTGAGGGTAAACCTAATCATTCAAATTTTTTAAATTTTAATTTAAAGGATTTAGAAAAAAATATATCAATTGATTTAGATGATGATTTAAAAGAAATAGAAAAAGGAGATCATATTAAGTATGTTCTTAAAAGTCTAAAAAAAAATAAAATAATAATCAATAAAGGTTATGATATAAAAGTAAAAAGTGAGATTTTTATTAATGCTGGTATATCAAGCTCTTCAGCCCTAATAGTCGCATTAATAAATTTTTTTTTACAAATTTTTAATCCTGAAAAAATCTCTGAAAAATTTATTTCAGAATTAGCATACCAAAGTGAAGTTGTTGAACAGGGCGGATCGGGAGGCAGAATGGATCAGTATTCAATAACTATCGGAAATACCATATTTTTAGAAACCAACACTAACAACTCTTTTTTTAAAATAAAATCTCCTTTTAAAAATTTCATAATTGCAAATTCTGGTATAAAAAAACCAACTGATTTGGTTTTAAAAAATTTGAAGGATAAAAGTATTGATTCTGTAAATAAAATAAAGAAAATCAATGAATCTTTTATTTTAAGTAAAGTAAAAAAATCTGAAATTTATCGATATAAAAAGCTTTTAGATAAAACCTCTTTTAATTATTTTGAAGCTGCTGTTTCAAACCATCATATAACATTATCTGCTTTAAACGAATTAAAAAAAATAAAGCCTAATTTAAATAAATTAGGTAGACTAATGAATGAGCATCATAATTTTTTAAAAAATAATCTTAAAATAACTGTACCTAAGATTGATGAAATGATTGATATTGCAACTAAAAATGGTGCTTATGGAGCAAAAATAATAGGATCTGGAGGCGGAGGCTCTATTTTAATTTTATCCAATGAAAATAAACAGGATAATATAATTAATAAACTATTTTCTATCGGTGTCAATGATGTTGTAAAAGCTAATGAGTCTCCAGGAATTCTTAGTCTATAAATTAGATAGATTTATCTATTAATAAATATTTCTAAATTTTAATTACTTAATTTTAATTAACAAATAATCTTATGATAGATCTTTCATTTCTTGATCTTGTAATTATTACAGGTTTTTTTTCGGTTACTCTTTTTATAGGGTTTTATGTTTCAAAAAAATCTTCATCTAGTTCT
>Ga0208425_1000837_pt1 | contig 10623 bp, 14 predicted proteins | sample DEB08_DNA_4_FD_185496 | JGI IMG/M metagenome (GOLD analysis project Ga0208425, IMG submission 185496) | Aqueous microbial communities from the Delaware River and Bay under freshwater to marine salinity gradient to study organic matter... | ecosystem: Environmental > Aquatic > Marine > Coastal ...
TTTCTCCTATGGACACTTATACGTGGCTTCTCTCGAAGCAGGTACCATTTAATTTAATACTAAATATGGGCTATGACAGAATTTTTTTAATTTCTTTTTTCCACTCTTTTAACGAATCTTGAATATCTGATCCCATGTCATAAGAATGTTCATCAGTTGGAAAAACTGAGTTTTCAATATCTTTTTTGAAATTTTTTAGTGCTTTAACTGTTGAAATATACTGTTCGTCATATCTCTTTACAAATTTTGCATCAATATACTCTTTAGATTTCATACCAACTAAATCATTAATTACCAAAACTTGGCCATCAGTATGCTTACCTGCGCCAATTCCAATAGTTGGAATTTTTAAATTTTCAGAAATAGATTGTGCGACAATAGACGGTACTCCTTCAAGCACTATCGAAAAACAACCTAGCTCTTGTAATAAAAGTGCATCTTCAAACAACTTTTTTGCTAGCTCTAATGTCTTGCCTTGAATTTTATATCCACCCATTAAATTTTTTGATTGAGGAGTAAGTCCGAGATGTCCCATTACAGGTATTTCCGCATCAATTAATGCAGAAACAACTTCTTTCCTCTTTAAGCCGCCCTCAACTTTTACAGCATCAGCCTTTCCTTCTTGTATAAATCTTCCTGCATTCTTCAAAGAGTCTGAAACGTTTATGTGGTATGACAAATAAGGCATGTCAGCTACTACAAGAGAAGTTGGTTTAGCGTTTGTAACTGCCCTAACATGATGGAGCATTTCATCAACTGTTACAGATAGTGTATCTTCATGTCCCAAAACAACTTGGGCCAAAGAATCACCTACTAAAATTATGTCTATTTCTGCTTCTGAGACAGCATTGGCTGTTGGATAGTCATAAGCAGTCATCATTGAAACGACTCTATTATTTTTTAAATTAATAATATAAGGTACTGTTTTTTTCATTTTCCTCTCTCCGCTTTAAAAGTCGAAGGATTCATTACCATTCTATTGAAAATTTAACAATAAACAAGATACTTATTGATATGATTTATTGTTTTGCAACTTTCCCAATAACATTCACATGTGAGTTATTTAAAATATGTTTTGTTACTAATATTTGTATCATGTTCTATAACAAGTTCAGGAGTTGTAATGAGCGATAACGGATACGAAAAAGCATATTTTGCTGGCGGTTGTTTTTGGTGTATGGAGCCACCATTCGAGGCTATGGATGGAGTTATAGAAGCTACCTCAGGATATATGGGAGGTTCAGTAGAAAACCCTACTTACGAAGAAGTTACAACAGGTGAAACTGGCCATGCAGAGGTTGTAGAAATTTTGTTTGATCCGGACGTTGTTTCATACGAGGAATTATTAGAAGTTTTTTGGAGGAATATCGACCCTACAGCACTAAATTATCAATTCGCTGATGTCGGATCTCAATACAGAACAGAAATTTTTACAGTTGGAGACAACCAAAAAGAACTTGCAGAAAAATCTAAACTTGAACTAGAAAACTCAGGAAAGTTTAATAAACCAATTGTAACGGCAATTTCTAAAGCGCCAGAGTTTTACATAGCGGAGGAATATCATCAAGACTTTTATAAAAAGCAAAGTATGAGATATCAAATGTATGCTAAAGCTAGTGGACGCAAGGGTTACCTAGAAGAAACTTGGGGTGAAAGTTAGTACATTATTGTCTTCGTAAGGTGATGAGGTGTGTTGTCGGCGTGAAATTCTGTCCAAAGTTTAAAGTCTAATTGTGGAATAATAATTTTCTCTTTTCTGTTTTTTAATTCATTTATTGATTCTGTCATCTTTGCAGTTGCATAGATTGTAGCTGCTCTTATTTCAATTTCTTCTTTAGAATCTCTTTCTATCAACACTCCTTCATTTATATTCTTCTCTAATTCTGGAGTGTATTTTGTGATTCCAAAAGCCTGTAATGCTACAGGGATAATGTAATCTGCAAAAGCAGTCATATTTTCCATATCTTCTATATAAAAATATGTACTTGAAAGCTCTCTGTGAATTCCCCAAAATGCTAGTTGAGCAAGTTTTAGAAAATAAATTTTTTCATTTTCATATATCGAGAAGTCATCAAATCTTTGAAAATCTGTAATTAGTCTTTCTACTAAGCCTTCTCCGTTAGCATAAAGTTTTTTTGGCCCATTCTCAATAAAATTTATCCAATCACCATCATATTTTGACACTAATGTGTCTCCAACTTCATTGAGAATTTCTACTTTTTCTTCCAACATAGGCATTTCAATATTTCCAGTAAACAACTTTCTAAATTCATCTATATTTATATCTCTCATGTAGTGACCTTGAAGTAATGGAACTCCTTTTTGAATAGCTTTATCAATTTGATAAACCATTGCATCGGTGTCAGAGAGTTGTTTGTACTGGTACTTAACAGAAGTAGAGAAATCTGTGAATGCAAAATTAAGAGTATTAACAAACAAAATTTTTCTCATATACTCTCTTGGTTCTATCTCTGTGTCGCCTTGGTATGTTGTAAGAAAATCTTCATGAGCTAATTGCTGGGCAGCTTCATTTATTTTTTCTTCGTCTATTTCTAAAAAACTTAGTCTTGGAATAACTTTTAATACTGAAGAAAGAACTTTTGATTCCCAATTAATTTCCATGTAGAAATCCTAATAGCTTTTAAAGAGATAATTTTTTATACTTTTAGATTATGAAACCGAGAATATGTGTTGTAGGAAGCGCCAATATAGATCAAATATCATATGTGGACAAAATTCCAAATGATGGAGAAACGGTATTTGGGGACTCATATCAAATGGGTTTTGGTGGTAAGGGTGCAAACCAAGCAGTAATGGCAGGCTTATTAGGAGCTGAAGTATATATGATTTGCTGCTTAGGAAGTGACGTATATAAAGATATGACGATTGATAATTTTAAAAGCAATGGGGTAGCTACAGATTATATCCAGATTGTTGAAGGCTCAAGTGGAGTAGCCCCTATTTGGGTCGATAAAACCGGACAAAATAGAATAATCGTAATTCCAGGTGCAAACAATTTAATTAGTGACTCCAAGGCAATTGATTCTTTGAAAACCATTGGAAATATTGATGTTTTAGTTGGTCAATTTGAGATACCTATGGAGGTAAATGAAGCAGTTTTTTCATATGCATTTAAAAATGGTGTGACTACTGTTTTGAACCCTGCACCAGCAGGCAAACCTTCGGACACTTTACTTGAAAATACTTCATGGTTTATACCTAATGAAATTGAGTTTGAAGAAATATATGGAGAAACATTCAATGAACAAAATTTACTCTCTTTTGCTAATGATTTACAAACTAATGTTGTAGTAACGTTAGGCGAAAAAGGGTGCGCTTATGTTAAGGACAATTCTGTAATTATTTTTGAGACTGAATCTGTAAATACTGTCGACACAACAGGAGCAGGCGATGCATTTGTCGGAGCATTTTCTTATGCGCTTGCTAACAATTTAAATATATCGGAATCGATTGAACTAGCTTTAAAAAAAGCAACAGATTCTGTCACAAAAAAGGGAACTCAGAGCTCTTACAAAAATTAAATAGGAATATTTAAACTAGCTTCAAGAATTATATTTGTAGCATTTCCTACAGCTTCGAGGTATGTATCTTTTGTTAGGGCTTCTTTTCTATTTTGATCACCATAAATTACAAGTAGGGCTCCTGTTCGAATTTTTCTATAGCTACCTACAACAAAAAGTGTGGAGACTTCCATTTCTGAACACAATACACCACCTTTGACCCATGCTTCCCACTTCTGATTTAAATCATAAGAAACTGGTTTTGAATCAGGATCATGTTGTCCGTAAAACGAGTCCTTTGTTTGAACAATACCAGTGTGATATGTAGAGTTTTTTTCTTTTGAAGCCTGCTCTAGTGCAAAAACCATATCAGACGAGGCTACAGCGGGATATTCAATAGGCATATATTCAAGAGAAGTTCCTTCTTGCCTTACTGCTCCATTTGCAATAACAAGATCTCCAACTCTTGTGTGTTCTTGCATCGCACCAGAAGTTCCCAGTCTTACCATTGTTTTCACACCGATATTTGCTAACTCTTCAACACCAATTGCTGTTGAAGGACACCCCATACCTGTTGACATCACACTAACTGGTCGTCCTTTATAAGTTCCTGTAAACGTTTTGTATTCTCTGTTAAAAGCAACCTCTTTTGAATCATCAAAATGACTGGCTATAAATTCAACTCTCCCAGGATCTCCAGGTAAAATTACAAAATCTGCAACATCACCCTCTGATAACCCTATGTGATACTGCTTATCTCCATCTAGCATCGATTTTTTTTCTGACATATGTTAAATAATATCAACCTAAGTGCTTGTGGTCACTAAATATTTTTTATAAATGTATAGATATTATGAACAAAACTGATACTTTTATTTATATGAGTATTCCTGAAATAGCCTTTCCAAGCGCAGATACTAAGTTTATTGAAAATCCGTATCCTTATCTTAAAGAGCTCCGAGAGTCCTCACCAATGCATTTAGACTCATTAACTGGTCTCACGCTGATAACAAATTTTGATGATGTAAAAAATGTACAAATTAGTAAGAATTTCTCGTCTTCTGAACCACAGAGTATGTCTAATAATGCTGATGAAAAATTATTAAACAAAAAAGACTACGAGTATTTTTGGAAGACTGAAGAGTTTAATTTGTTAAATCTTGAAGGACAAATACACAGTGACCTAAGAGGGCTTGTGGCAAAAGCTTTTTCTAATAGGGAAGTTCAAGATTTGAGACCATTCATGGAAAAGAAGTCGAACGAGCTATTGGGTAGTGTAAATAGGGATTCTTTTGATTTACTAGCTGACTATGCACAACCATACTCTATTGCAGTTATTGGAGAACTGCTTGGTGTTCCAAGAGAAGATTATGATAAATTTCTTTACTGGTCGCATGCAATTGTAAAAATGTATGATTTGAAAGTTTCTGAGGAAAGTGCAAATGAAGCTGAAAATGCGGCTAAGGAATTTTATGTATATATGAATGAACTCATAGATGAAAAAAAATTAAACCCTCAGAATGACATGATATCTAGGCTTTCACAAGTAACAGAAAATGATCAAAAACTAACAAAAGATCAAATTGTTTGCACAGTTATTTTGCTCTTAAATGCTGGTCATGAAGCAACTGTAAATACAATTGGCAACTCATTGGTCGCACTTAATCAAAACGGTATTGAAACAAAAAACTTAAATGAAAAGTACGATATTAAAAATATTATTGAAGAATTAATTCGTTGGGACAGCCCACTTCAATTTTTTCAAAGATGGGTTGTAGAAGATGTAGAAATATCTGGATTCGAGTTAGAAAAAAATTCGAAGATTGCAATTCTCTTAGGTTCCGCAAACCGCGACGAGAAAGTTTTTAGTGAAGCTGAGGTAATCGACTTCAATAGAGAGAATTTAAGTCACACAAGCTTTGGAGGAGGGGTGCATTTTTGCTTGGGTGCTCATTTGGCAAGATTGGAACTTGAGGTGTCTTTATTGAATTTATTTCAAAACGAAGTTAGATTGCTAGATAGCCCTGAGAGGACTGGGGCTTTTGGGATTAGAGGGTTTAAAGAAGTTAGAGTTTCAATCTAGTTCATTAATCGAATCTAATAACTCACTGACACTATTTATTTTTTTTGTAATCATACCTTCAACAAACAAATTTCTATATCTTCTTTCAAATGCATCGATTCCTATTATGGGTTTTCCTTTAGCATATGTAAATCCAATCTCAGCTGAAGTACCAGAATCTATATCTTGACCTGACAAAAGTGCAACTGTAAGATCTGCTGCAGCCAGTGCGTCAAGATCAGTCTTGAAAATAATGTCTTTCGTATCCTGTGACAAAATTTCTGTACTTTTTAGTTCGGATTCATCAATACCTGTTTGATCTCTATGAGGAAGAAAACAGTCATATCCATTTCCCTCAAGTTCTTTTGCAATATCTTCTAAATACATCTGTTCATGCTTATTAAAGAGTGGACCTGCAATATAAATTTTTTTAATCATAAAAACAAAATAGCAAGATTATTTAACCAATGTACTGCCAAATGATTTAAACTCCATGTATGGGGAAATCTAAAAAGTATGGTATGAATACTAAAGCCCTTCATGCTAATAAGCGTTTTGAGCCAATAAGTGGCGATGTGATGCCTCCTCTTCACCTTTCTACAACTTACAAAAATGATGTGCCTGGTGAATCAGATTATTTTTATGGAAGGATAAACAATCCAACTAGAGAATTGTTTGAGAGAACTTTAGCTTCACTTGAGGGTATTGAAAACTACGAAGAACAACATGCTTTTGCTATGGCATCAGGGATGTCTGCCGTTAGCATAATTGCTGAACTAGCAAAGCCTGGTGACAATGTTGTGATAACAAAAGATGTGTACGGTGGAACTACAAATTACTTTTCACGAATAATTAGAGATCGTGGAGTAGAAGTAAATTTCTGTGATTTTGCTGACCACGATGCTTTAGATAGTTTGTTAAATGAAAAAACTAGACTCGTGTGGATAGAGTCACCATCAAATCCCTCGATGAAATTATATGATTTGCAAAAAATCTCTGACATAGTTCATAAATACGATGCTTTTTTAGTTGCGGATAGTACTTTCTCAACACCTTTTATAACAAGACCATTTGAACATGGTGTCGATATCATCATGCACTCTACCACAAAATATATTGGTGGACATAGCGATACGCTAGGTGGAGCTGTTTTGTGCAAAGATCCAGAGCTGCATGAGACCTTGATGCTATATCAAAGACAAGGTGGTGCAATTATGTCACCTTTTGATGCTTACTTAGTACAAAGAGGTCTGTATACACTTGGACCAAGAATAAAGCTTCATTCTGAAAATGCTCATAAATTAGCAGAATACTTAGATGGTTCTGAACACATAAAAGAAATTAGATATCCCGGATTAAGTAGCTTCGAAAATCATGAAATTGCAGTTAAACAAATGGATTACTTTGGTGGAATGATGAGTTTTTATTTAGAAAAACATATAAATCAAGAAAAATTCTGGCAATCGCTAGATTTATACAAACTTGCTGTCAGTCTAGGTGGTGTTGAAACACTGATTGAGCTTCCTTATTTAATGACTCATGATAACGCTCAAGATACAGAAGCAAGCGCTCCTATAGACTTAATTAGAATCTCTGTCGGATTAGAAAATATCGAAGATTTGATTGAGGATATGGAATCTGCACTTAATGCAGCAAAAAAATAATCTAACTCCTAACTACTTCTCTTACGCAATATATTCTGTCATCGTTACTGCACTATTGTTCATTTTGTTTGGATCTAATGGATGGGGTCCTGCCGCTGAAAACGAACAAGCTATTGGTCAAATTTCAAGATGGTGTGAAAGAGTTAGTAGTGGTTTTTTTAGAGAACCAGCTAATACTTTGGGTAATTTGGGTTTTGTAATTACCGGCCTGTATATGTTTTACAAACTATCAGATGACGCTACAAATAATAAAACTCCAATGTTTGGTTCATTTAAAATTGCACTGATATATGCATCCGCATCAACTTTTCTTGGTCCAGGGTCTATGGCAATGCATGGAACCCACACCAAGTTTGGTGCATGGTTAGATAATGTTTCAATGATAAGTTACATACTTGTCTTGTGGATTTATAACTTAAAGAGGTTAACAAAGTTTTCCAACAAAATTTATTTTTCAACATATTCAATACTTTTGGTTTATTACGCATATAGTTACTGGTTTCTTGATTCAGGACTTGGAATAGGTGTAAATTTATTTGAGTTGAGTATTGGTCTGTGGATTGCTACTGAAGTTATAATCAAGTTTCCAAATATGTATGGAAGGGTTCTGTCAGGAATTACAGTCCTTGTTATTCAACAATTATTTGGAAGTTCAGTAATAGATTCTTTGTTAAACATTCAAGATAACTGGGAAATGGCTTTTTACTTTGCCCCTGCTTTAATTCCAAATATTAGCCAAGACACCAATAGAGAATATACACCTTGGTTCTTTATCGGGTTTGCATCTTTCTTTGGAGCTTTGTTAATTTGGGGAACTGGTGTACCAGATCACCCATGGTGTAACCCTGACTCTTGGCTACAAGCTCATATGATTTGGCATTTATTATGTGCAGTAGCAACTCTTAGTTTTTTTAATTTTTACAGAAATGAAACTACTCAATAAAACTTAAGCTATCTATCCAGGCTGAAATTTCTTTAACAGTATTTCTATAAACTTCTAGAGCATGTTCATCAGAATCATAAGAGGATCTACTTGGGTCTACAAATGCATTATGTATTCTATTTTTTCCATTTGGAAAGACTGGACATAGCTCATTAGCTGAATCACATACTGTTAATACATACTCGAAAGGTTCATCAATAAATTCGTTTACTAATTTTGGATATTGGGTACTTATGTCATACCCTTCTTCAGCCATTGCTTTTACAGCGAAGGGGTTAACTATTTCTTCAGGTTTTGTTCCAGCTGAATAGATTTCATAATCAGGATACTTCGCTTTTAAGAGACCTTCGGCAATTTGAGATCTACAGGTATTACCGGTACAAATAACGATTATTTTCATGACCCTAGTCTAAATGAAAAATTAGAATAATAATGTGGATACACAGGCCAACAAAGAACGTAAATTTACCCAAGCAATGGAGAAGTGGATTATGTACTTTATGTATGCATTGTTTGGCGGGTTATTTTTGTTAATTTCTCTTCAAGGCTCGTGGAGTGAAGGTTTGATTTTATTTCCTATAGCAATCATTTCCCTACCTCTCACAAAGTGGGGTATGCGTTGGCAAAATGAGAGATATGTAAGAAGTGCGCAAAATCAAGATGACTTAAAAATAGTTATGAATAAATTAGATGAAATTGATAAGAGATTATCAAAATTGGAGGAAAATTGATAAGTATTCAGTTAATGCTGGAGCATATGGCGTGGGCAAATCAAGAAATATATAAAGAGATTAAAAAGCTAGATACAAAAGTTCTTGATTATTTTGTAATCGACCCAGAATGGACTGTACGAACAATAATGATTCATATTGCTGGTGCATCACATTTGTATGGTCAGCGATTAAACGGTGAACCCTTTTCACGTTTCGAACTTAAAAGTACTACCGATTCTGAAATTATCGATGAATTGTTACTTGAGCTAAACAGGATTGATCAAAGTTTAATGAAGAATGTTGATAGAGAAGATGAAGAGGTAACCTATAAAACCTCTAAAGGTGAGGGCAAAAGTACAGTTTCTGAAATACTTTCCCAATTAATTTTTCATGCAGGAGAACATCGAGCTCAAATTGTTGCTGCCTTAGATAAGCACAACGAAAGATCTATTAACTTAGATAATTACTCTGTTTGGAGTTATGTTAACTCAACTAAGTAGTTGAGTCTGATACCCAATTTTCATACTCAGGTAGTGTAAATACAGGTTCTATTACCGTAATTTTTGGAAGTTCATAAGGGTGTCTTTGCTTAACAACATCAATAACTTCTCTCATCAAACTTTCTTTTGTATATAGTGAAATTTCAATTTCTGAATCCTCAACTAACTCATCTTTCCACTTATAAGATGATTGGATTTCATGAAAAGTTCCACATGCAATCTTGTTTGTTTCAAGTAGTAAGTTAATTAAGTTTTGGGCTTTCTTTTGCTCATCTACTGTAGTTTGAATTATTATCATATATCTAAATTGAGTTCATTTGCTGTATAAAACCAAAGTTTATCTCGTAGCTCTTGGTTGTAAACTAATTTATTGTGTCGCATAAGTGACGGTTCGCCATAAGTTCCCAGTAGTTTTGGTGCATAAACTAGGTCTGCTGTGATATTTTCATCTTCGATTGCTCGAATAATTGGTGCGATTCCCGTATTTATATTTGTAGAAAAATAAGTATAAAAAGACTTTTTAATTTTCTTTACTTCGTATGGTCTTGACTGTCTTGACTTTGTAACGCCTGGATGAGCTGTGGCTACTGATATTGAGGTTTTCTTTAGTTTATTTTCTAGCTCAATTGCAAACATCGATCTAAGCAGATTTGTGAAATTGTACCTACTGCTTGGAGAGAATGAATCTTTAGAATGTAAACCGCTTAAATTAAATGTTCTTGCTAAATACATAGAAAGACTTGTTACTTGAACAATCCTTCCAGAGCTTCTATGTAGGTTCTCCAATAACATCAGAGCTAATCTAAAAGAACCAAAATAATTTACAGCAATCATTGATTCGTAACCTTCTTCCGTTAATTCAAAATCTCTGTAAATTAAACCAGCATTATTGTATAAAACGTCTACCTCTGAATAATCTGAATTAATTTGATTGACAAACTGATTAATGCTTGAGGGCTTTGATAAATCTAATTCCAAAAATATTGCATTACTACCAAGAAATTCTTCGGCCATTTTTCCTTTTGCTGTATCCCTGCAAGCTAAAATAACTTGATAATTTTTAGTAATTAAATCTTTTGCAACAGCTAAGCCGATTCCTTTATTAGCACCAGTGATTATTGCTGTTTTTGACATTATTTTATTTAGTTTATTAATACGTATAATTAAAGAAATGTATTATTTATTAACTGGAATTATCGCTGTTTCAATTCTTCGATATT
>Ga0208425_1000843_pt1 | contig 10561 bp, 8 predicted proteins | sample DEB08_DNA_4_FD_185496 | JGI IMG/M metagenome (GOLD analysis project Ga0208425, IMG submission 185496) | Aqueous microbial communities from the Delaware River and Bay under freshwater to marine salinity gradient to study organic matter... | ecosystem: Environmental > Aquatic > Marine > Coastal ...
CGGGATAAACTCAAACAGATAGACTAATGGCAAAGAACAAATCCGCTCGGGATTATTGGCTTTACGTTGGCACCAGCGCCCCAACAGCCGCTGACGAAGCCAATGATGCCAACTACTCGCTCGTAGGTCTGGCAACGGAGCATTCCCTGTCCAGATCACGTGGCGCAATCGACGTATCAACGAAGGATGACGGGGATGATTCCTCCTTCATCGCAGGTCGCCGCAACCAGACGGTTTCGATGTCAGGTATCTTCGATCACACCGAGGATGCAGGATACACGAAACTGTCCGATGCGTACGAGGCTGCCAACGGTACCGTTTACTTCCTCCTGACATCCACCAACTCGGGTGATACGGAGTGGTACGGTAGTGGCGTTATTACCGATCTATCGCTTACCTTTAGCGATGAATCTCCTTCGACGTTCTCAACCTCCATTCAGGTTTCTGGCTCGTTGACGGAGGCAACCGGAACGACCTCTTAACCTGAACAACGATGAAAGACAACCATCCCGAAGCGATCACGATAGAAGTGGGCGAGCGCGAGTACACGCTCAAACTTGGACCTGCTGCCTTTCGTATCGCAGAGATCAAGCACAACATCACCTTTACCTTTGAGCAGATGAGTAGTCCGTCATTGGCGGACCTCGCCCGTATTGCCTTTGTGGGTTGCCTCATCGACAAGCCGGGGCTGAAGGAGGACAAGTTCTTGATCGACATGGCGAACTCGGACGAGAGCGCGATACTTGCGGCGGTGGGTAAGGCGCTGCGTAGGATGTCGGAAGGTATGTCTGCCATCACAGATGCTGACGAGGGAAAGGGGAAGCCGGGAAAGTAAACCCGGCTCCCTTTCCTGACTTGGTAGCCATTGACAAGATGTGCGCCGCTTATCTGGGCATGACACCATCGCAGGTCGATGAGTGTTCGTTCAGGGACATCAACGTCATGCTTTCGGGCGTGATGGAGCGGCAGCGGCAGCAGGAAGAACTGGAGTGGCAGCGCACCCTGTTGATAGCGCAGCAACTTGAGAACCTGATGCTGTTCAGGGCGGGAAAGCGGCAAAAGCCGCTGGACCATATGTACCGCCAACTGAAGAAAAAGGAAACGCCTGTCATGCGTATGGCTGAATATCAGCAATTACGCAGACGGGCAAAATCGATACTGGAAGATGGTTACCGTAGCGAGCCTCGGCGTTAAGATCGGCGCTGACCTTAAGGATTTCCAAAAGGGCATGGCGCAGATGGAGGGTCAACTTAAACAAGTTGGTCAGAACCTCCGCAGCGTCGGGGCTACATTATCGAGGAGCGTAACACTTCCCATTCTTGGCATAGCCGGTGCCGCTGTTAAGGCTGCATCGGATGTCGAGGAGATGCGAGACAAGTTCAATGTTGTCTTCAAGACAGTTGGCGGCTCTGTATCTAAGGAGTTGGGCAACTTTGCTGAACAGGTCAACAGGTCTCGGTATGACCTAATGGGCTTCGCTGCAACCTTCGGCGACATCATCAAGCCGATGGGTTTCACGGAGGAGAGCGCAGCAAATATGTCGGTCACGCTGACCAAGTTGGCTGTTGACCTTTCGTCGTTCAACAATATGCCGATGGACGAGGCTGTCCGTCGCCTGCGTGGTACGCTGATCGGAGCGCATGAGAACGCCGCCGATTTTGGTGTAATCATCAACGAGAACACCCTGAAGCAGGAGTTGATGCGGATGGGTGCGGACAAACTGACGGGCGCGCAGAAGGAGCAGGCAAAGGTTCAGGCGCGGCTCAACCTCTTGTTGGCTGGCACTACTGATGCTCACGGAAACGCCGCAGACACCTCTGGCACTTTTGCTGGGCAGATGCGCGGATTGGCAGCCGCAACAAAAGATCTCGGTATTCAGGTTGGCGAGATGCTTTTGCCTTATGCAACCGAACTCGTCGGCATCATGCGCGGATTGGTTGAGAGGTTTGAAGCAATGTCGCCAGAAGCAAAGAAAACGGCGCTTGCCCTTGTTGCTCTTGCTGCTGCCATTGGTCCTGCTTTGTTCATACTGGGCGGCATGGCGGCTGGATTTTCGGCAATAATAGGAGCGATGGGCAGCCTTGTGGCTCTGGCGAACCCTGTTGTCTTGGCTTTTGCCGCTATCGCCGCCATCGGTATCGCCGTATACAGGAACTGGGACGCAGTTACATCAGCCTTTCGAGGTACGTATACAGCGATAACTGATCTTGTTACAAACCTTAAAGACAACTTCGTTTCTACGATGTCGGGCATCTTTAAGGCTGTCAGTCTTGCAATGGAGCGCGATTTTAGCGGCGCGTGGGAGACCCTTAAAACAACGGCTTCAACGGGAGCAACTGATGTTGTATCTGACCTAAGCACGTTTGCCACCGATGCAGGTGCCGCTGTTGCTCCCCTTGTCACAGCCTTAACAATCGATCCATTTCAGATTGATGATTTCTTCGAGGAAGGGTTAGCCGCAGAAATAGCAAACTTTCTGACGGGTGCAAAAAACAACGCAAAGCAAAATCTCGATACTGGCGAGGATTCTGTGAGCAAGAGCGCCACCGCCGCGAAGGATGCGCTTGCAAAGATCAGGACCGAAGTAGGACACATAGAAGCCCTTGCGCCCAGTTTCAAAACGCTCGACGATGCGTTATCTGGTTCTGAGGTTTCAGCGGAAGATGTAGATACAGCGCTCACGGATATATCTACTAAAGTGACCAACATTGAGGCGCTTGCCCCGAGTTTTGCAACGTTGCGAAACTCTTTGGGTCAGGGCGAGATGCCTGCTACCAGTTCGCTTGTTTATTCTGCATTGAGGGCTGGTCTTGGGATCAAGGGGATTGGCGATGAGGTGGCTATACTTGAAAAAACAACCCCGAACCTTAAAACAATAACCGATGCCCTAAATGCACCGGATGGGTCTATTGCCTCACACGCTAACGATGCGAAAGGTGCAGTAAAAGAACTGTACGACCTGATACCCAGCGAGTTGTCCATGCCGGAGGGGTATCAGGATATACTCAATGTAATACCAGATGCAAACGAGACGCACAGGTGGGGACTGTACGTCACGGGCATGGAAAAACTTGCCACTCATCTTGGCAATGCCAAAGGTAACGCTTTCGACGTTGCGCGTCATATGCGAGACATTGGAGGCGCACTTGATACGCTCGGTATTGGTCCTGATAAGCCTTTCGGAAAGTTTATTTCTAACATCACTCAAGCCGCACTTGACGTTACGACTATTATAGGAGGGTTTGAGGCGTTAGCAGAATTACTTAAAGCCGAAACGTGGACAAGCATATTAAGGGATGCACTCGAACTGATAACGGGTATTGTTGGGGGAATTGATCGAATACTGACAGGTGGCGGTGGCGCTCCTACTGGCGCACCCGGTACTGACGTTTCCGGCTTGCCGCCGACTGGTCCGGGTACGGATACACCTGACTGGACAAATGGCGATCCCGGCATATCGGTCCCTTCAGGTGGAGGTGGGGCGGCTGGTGGCGGTCTTGCTGCTGGAGGCGGTTTGACAGCGGCGGGGATACCGATCGCATCTGCTCTTGCCTTAGCCGCTGTCTATGGGTATAGCATATATAGACTTGCAGGTTTCGGTGGTTCTGAAACTCCGTGGGTAACAATGGGGATAAGCCGCGATGAGTGGATACAGCAGGCAATATCCACCGGCGGTTTTGGATTAATTGCTGGAAACCTGATGGGCGGTGTTGACTTTTCTTGGCTATCAGGTACCGCTGGTGGCGGCAGTATGAACGGTTCAGAAACACCCTCATGGCTGTCTGGCTTGCAGACTTACATGGGATTGGGCGGCTCCAACGTATCGGGTGACATGGCAACAATGGGCAGCACCCAGACCATCAACATCAACCTTGACGGTCAGCAGATCGCCACGGCAACGGTGCCGTACATGGCTGGTGAGTTGGAGTTATACGGGACGAACTACTAATGGCGATTACGATCAAAGACAGCGCGAGCGCCGACGTTGACTTCGTGCGGCAGTCCTTCCAGTTGGAGGATGCGGTCACGCAGCGCGGTCTGCTTTCGTTCGACCACATCGGCAACACCAAGCCGCTGGAGTGGGGCGAGGAGGTCTACGTATACGACGGGGCGACAAAGATATGGGGCGGAACAGTCGAAGGATATGTCGAATCTGACATAACGGTGGGCGAGATCACGACCATCCGATTCACGTACCGATGCGTGGACTTCTCGCAGTTCATGTCGCGCAGCCTGATCATTAATACATTTACCAACACCACCGCAGGAGCGATCGTGTCCACCTTTGCCTCTGCCCTCTACCCTGCCGACTTTGGTATCACGGCTGGTACCATCGAAAACGGCGCGAAGATTGAGTCCATAACGTTCAACTATCTGCCGATTGAGATATGCCTTGACGAACTCGCCGAGTTGTCGGGCTTCTACTGGAACGTGGACAAGGACAAAAAACTAAACTTCCAACCTGTCGATTCGGCAGCGGCACCCTTCTCGTTGACAGCCACGAACAGACCATACCGCCAGATCCGCTTTCAGGAGAACCGGGGCAACTTCATCAATCAGGTCTTTGTACGTGCTGGATCGCGTGTCGATGACGAGGACATCGTTGAGAGGCAAACTGGCGATGGCGAGAAGCGAGCGTTCCTCATGCCAGCGCCCATCGGAGCGCCGCCTACGGTAGAGGTGGACACCGGGTCTGGATACAGTACGCAGACCGTAGGTGTCAACGGCATTGGTACTGCAAGCCAATGGTACTACAACACAGGTACGCCGGTCATCGTACAAGACCCTGACGAGACGGTATTGTCTGACACGGACAAGATCAGGGTGACGTTTAAGGGTCGATACCCCATCATCGTGTCGGCAACGGATGACGCATCCGTCGTGGAGCGCAACAGCATCGAGGGGAATCTGGGCGTGTATCAAAAGGTGGTTGATGCGCTTGATGTAGAGAACCAAGAGGAAGCGCAGCAACGAGCCGAGTCCGTACTGCGGCAGTATTCTCGCGCTCGCCTGACCTGTTCATACACCACCGATACGGGCGGTCTCGTTGCCGGTCAATCGCAACTGATCGACCTGCCCGAGCATGGCATCGACGCACGCTTCCTGATCGAGAAGGTGTCTGCTTCTATGCTCGATGACGGTACGCTACGCTACAACGTGCAGGCGGCAGCCACGCAGACCGTCGCAGGTTGGACATACTGGAAGCAAAAGACGAGACAAGACAGGAAGTTCGTCGTAAGAGAGAACGAGGTTCTGAACCAGTTAGAGCGGTTGTCTGATGACCTCACCCTCGCTGATGCGGCTACATTTAATACCTACGCTGGAGCGTACACAGTCAATGGACCAGACACCTACATCAACGGATTCCATGTCGGTTAGAGGATATGTGACCGTCGAGGTCATGCACGATGATGGGCGGCGCGAGGTTGTCGAGCAGTCGAACGTCGTGACCAACGTCGGGCGGAACAAGTTTGCCAGCCTGCTGGCTGAGGACATCTCTGTATTCCCGTCCCACATCGGGATCGGCACAGGGACCACGGCGGCTGCCGTTACCGACACGACGCTCGGCACCGAGGTTGACCGTAACGCTTTTATATCTCAAAGCGCGAGCGCTGGTGTAATCACCTACAAAGCGTTTTTTAGCAAGAGCGAGGCGAACGGAAACACCATTGCCGAGGTTGGTCTGTTTGATGCAGCGGCATCTGGCAATATGTTTTGCAGGTCTATCCTCTCATCGACGATTGCAAAAACGGCAAGCATAAGTCTCTCTATCACTTGGACGATCACCTTAGCGGACGCATAGCATGGCAACGACAGTATTCCCAGAGAGCGGCGATCAGATCACGGAGGCGGCTTGGACATCAGCCAATGCAACGCTATCCGTAGCCGATGTGTACCGAGTGAGCGGATATGCCTTGTCAGCCGGGACAGGTCTTAACGTCAACATCTCGGCTGGCACCTGCTTCATCAATGGCTACCAGATTGTATCGGATGCTACGCAGTCCGAGTCTGTGACTGCGAGCCAGACAAACTACGTGTACCTAAACGAGGACGGCACAATCACGGTGAACACCACAGGCACGCAGCCTGCGGACAGCCTATTCCTCGGGACGGCAACAACGGACGGGTCAGGTGTCACGGCGGTATCGCACGTGCGCGACATTGAGTCTGGACTTTGGGTGTTCAAGAAAAAGCCATCTGATGAATCGGTAGCGTCAAGCACTACGCTGCAACTGGATGATGACCTTGTGTGGACATCGGGTAACGGAGACATCTGGGATGTAACGTTTGGGCTTTTGATAACGGTAGGTGGCGGTCAGTTCAAGTGGGATCTTTCAGGCTTCGCTTCGGAGCGGTACACCTACTTTTTTTCGAACCAGATTGACAATGCGGTGGTTGGGACACCTGAAAACATCAACAGCCAGTACCTCATGATACGCGGAGTCTTTGTTTCAAACACGAGCGGCAGCGTAGGTCTTGAATGGGCGCAGAACACAAGCAACGCATCAGCAGCAGAGGTACAGACGGGTTCGTGGGTTATTGCTAAAAAGGTGCTTGGATAATGGCAACGACAGTATTCCCGCTTACCGATCAGATCGTTACAACAACGAACTGGGGCAGCCTCAACGATGACATCGACAGGGGCAATAACATAACGGGTCTATCTGGTCTGACCGGATCGGTCGATACAAACCTTATCAAGTACAACAGACCAGCGGCAGCAGGGACAACGACAAGCGACCTTACTGAGCGAACATACTGTGCCGTGTCTCTGGATGCGGGTGCTGCCTATCATGTAACAGGAACGTTCGTCATCAATAAGACGGCTGACGTAACGACGGATGACCAGATGAACTGCGGGTTTAAGATGGGCGCAGGGTTGAGTTTTTCGCTTGTTTCCACAGCAAGCAGTTTTTCAGGTGCGAGAAACACCTACGCATTAAGTGGTGATTACAACACCGTCGTACTGGATTCTATATATGCCGTCCGAGGAACGGATGGAGTTAGTTACACGGACCAGCCCTGCTTTTGGTTTGAGATGGTCGTGTTCGCAGATCAGGATGCTGACCTTGAGTTCTCCTATGCAAAGAAAACGAACACCTACGCAACAACGTATCAGCCACCGGGCGACCGATCATACATTAAAGCGGTGCGGATATTCTGAACAGCACCCAGCCCGCAACATACGCTCACGAAAACGGTTTGATTGAGCAACGATAACTCTACGGGGATCAATGGCTACTCTACCCAACAAGAACCCACTCGCCGACCTCTCGGGCGGGTACTACGCATACTGGACCGACGGCACCACGGAAGGTCGCGCTACCCTCGCCGTTATTCTTGGCTCTACGGACGCACAGGCGGCGGCTGCTGCTTTGGGTAGTCTAACCCTCGGAACGGATTTGGCGGTCGCACACGGCGGCACAGGGGCTTCTACCGCGTCCGATGCACGCGACAACCTCGGCTTGACGATCGGTACCAATGTGCAGGCGTGGGATGCAGACCTTGATTCTATTGCTGCGCTCGACCCATCTGCAAATAAGATCATCTACAAGGACGGCGACGATAACTGGGCAACGGCTACGCTGACCTCCTTTGCTCGTACCCTCATCGATGATTCCAACGCTGCCACGGCTCGCGCTACGCTTGGCGTTGACGCTGCCGGTACGGACAACTCGACGGACGTCACGATTGCCGCCGGGCTGGATTACATCACGATCAGCGGTCAGGAACTGACGCTTGGTTCGGTGGACCTGACAACGGATGTCACCGGTGCGCTGCCGATTGGCAATGCTGCGTTTGCTGACCAGAACCTTCTTACCACATCTTCGCCCACGTTTGCAGGGCTGACGGTAGATGCGGCAGGAGATGCGTTAATGACCGTTTCTGGTGGAACGGGCGGCACATTGGTTCTTGGTGGAAACAGCGACGCAGACTTCTCTACCCTTTGGATGCTTGCCGATGCGAAGAGTCCGCTTGGTAGCAATGCGAGGGGCGTAAAACTGAGTTTTTACGATGAGGTATCAGATTCCTTTGCGATTACGACCTACTCAAACGGCACGAAGGGCGTAGATGCGCTAACAGTAAGCCGATCTACTGGTCAGGTTGGAATTACTGGACTGCTTGTTGCCTCCGACCTCACCCTTGCCGCTGGCTCTATCACCTCTGCCTCTGGCGCTATTTCCTTCGGGAATGAGAACCTGAGTACGACGGGCACCCTTTCAGCAGGTGCTACTACGGTGAGTGGGGCATCGGGCGATCTACTTGATGTTTCGAATACAACGTCAAGCGGATTCGCAAGGGCGAGAGTGCTGAACGACTCTGCAAGCGGGATTAAACTGCTGACCTATGGCTCTGCGTATGCAGCAGGCACATTATTGAATGTTGGCGCTGGCGGCTCCTATGTGTCAAGTGATGGCGAACTTGCGATTAATGCCACAACTGAATTACATCTTGGAGTCGGCTCAACAGAGATAGCCAGCCTCACTTCCTCTGGTGCCTCCATCACCGGGACGCTAAATGTGTCGGGTAATACAACAGTTGGGGGCGCAAATGCTGGCGGCACCAATATTCTTTCTGTCAGAAATACAGACAATACCAGCGCATCTTCTAATGCAAGGCTTCAGATAGCATCTGGCGGATCGTCCTCTGGCGACCCTATCTTGCAGTACACAACCGTTCTCGGCACCTTTAATTGGTATGCCTACGTAGATAATTCTGACTCAGATACCTACAAGATCGGCACAGGCATTGGTACAGGGACCGCCCTCACCCTTGACAGTAGCCAGAACGCTACGTTTGCAGGCACCCTCTCTGCGGGTGCTACTACGGCAACGAGTTTAAAATCTTCTGGCGGTTCGTTTTACGGACCCGATGCAACTCGGTTTATGGAGGTACAGTCTGGCCACATCGCAGATGCCATCCAAGTCAAGTCCTCTACCACTGAAATCAACGCCTCTGGAGCGGTTCGGTTAAGAGAAGCAGGAACTATAATTTTAGAAATTGATGATGGCAACGCCACGTTTGCAGGGAATGTATATGGCAAGTCATCCACGGTAAATACCTCGTGGGCATTTGATGGGGCGACAGACGGCGGTATTGCTGTTGGTGCTGGATATTTAGATGGTCGCCTCTATGCAGAGGGCTCACAGAGTGCAAGTTTGGTTCTGCATGACTCTGGTGGAACGGCTAATCTGAGGACAATAGGGCTTCAGATCAATGGCGACTCTGCTAAGTTGTACGGATACAATGACTCTGGCACCGTTCGTCATTCATGGATTGAGATGGATCAATCTACTGGAAACATGACGCTGGGGGCAGGCGACCTCACCCTTTCGTCGGGGAGCCTGACGCTTGCCGCAACGCAGAGACTATACCTTGACGGTGGCGGCGATACTTACATCGACGAGTCCAGCAGCAATGCCGTTGAGTTCGTGGTTGGCGGTACTGGTGTGTTTGACCTTGCCACTGCTGGAGCATCAATTACTGGCACCCTCGGTGTCTCATCTTATATTCAGGGCATTGGCGCAAACGGCTACCTTGACTTTCGCGGGGATAGCGGGGCGAGTTCGGGGGCAAGACTGCTTGATACAGGATCCTTCCTCCTCGGCGCCACCTCCACCTCCAACAACGCGCAGTTCTACGCCACCAAGACGTACAGCAATGCGAGCGGGAATGACTTCGGGGCATCTTATGTATATACGCAGTCTCAGGCAACAACTGGGCTGCTTCGCGGCACATACGCATCGACAGGGGCAACGCATACAAGCGGCACGGTTGCCAACGTGCAATCTGCTTATGGACTTGCAACAGCAACGGGTGTTGGAGGCACGACAACGAATCTTTCAGCCATTGTTGCCAACATAAGTGTCACGACCGGGGCAACCGCCACAAATGCCTATGGGTTGTTTATCAATGGCTACACCGTCACCGGCACCATCACAAACGGATGGGGTGTATACGATAACTCAGGGTACAACTCCTACTTCAAGGAAGGTGTCCGCATAGGCACTACGAGCGCGACGAGTTATGGGGCTGAGGTATTTAGGCTTTCATCATCTGGCGCTGGACTCCTTGCCAACATACACCGTGACGGCGCAAATGCGACCTCATCTCTTTTCTTTACCAACAACACTACTGGCACCGCGTCAACGGACGGGTTTCATGTTGGGATTGATGGTGCGCAGCAGGCAGTAATAAACAACAAGGAGTCAACTGCAACCCTATTTTACACCAACGCCACCGAACGCTTCCGCGTAGCCTCTGACGCTACCGCTATCGGTATCGGGACAACAAGTGTAAGTACATGGCAAAGCGGATTTGGTGCGGTACAGTTTGGCGGCTCGGCAATAATGGGCAACAACACCACGACCACAGGAAACTTGTGGTTGATGGCAAACGCTTATTATGAGTCGTCCACATGGAAGTTCAGGGCGGCTGATGAGGCTGCATTATTTGAGGTTTCCGATTTTGGAGATTTCAGGTTTTATTCGACAGCAGCAGGCGCAGCCGATGCCACGATCTCTTGGTCCGAGAAGATGCGCCTAACCAACGCTGGTAT
>Ga0208425_1000852_pt1 | contig 10494 bp, 24 predicted proteins | sample DEB08_DNA_4_FD_185496 | JGI IMG/M metagenome (GOLD analysis project Ga0208425, IMG submission 185496) | Aqueous microbial communities from the Delaware River and Bay under freshwater to marine salinity gradient to study organic matter... | ecosystem: Environmental > Aquatic > Marine > Coastal ...
AGCCAGGATGGGCGCAATACAAATACAAAGATAAGTTCAGGGTTTGGCCTACTTATGAACAGCAACGTGAGGCTGGTTATTATGCAATAGTGACACAAGAAGTAAAAGATTACATAACTCATACAATCATTAAGGCGGCAAAGGATGCTCAACGAAATTCTCGACAGGTTGGATAAGGTAAAGAAGGCAGGTAAAAATTATGTGGCATGTTGCCCAGTACACCAAGATAACAACCCGTCAATGTCAATCAGCGAGCAAGGCACTAGGATATTAATCTACTGCCATGCTTGCGGGGCCAAGGGTAGTGAAGTAGTCCAGGCAGTAGGTCTGAGTGAGTCGGCATTGTTTAATGATGAACCACAAAAGACGGGCGGAAACAGTTATTTTTCTAAGGATCAACGCGAACAAGCCCTAGAAGATGCGTATTTCATATCGATATACGATAATGAATTGAGCAAGGGGCACCAGCCAAGCCGCGAAGAATACCGCCGGTACAAGCTAAGTCAGCAACGGGTCAAAGTTTTAGGGGAAGTGAATGCAAGTTATCAGTAAAGAACGATTAGCCACCGAATGTGTACGCATGACCATCCAGAATCAAGAAGGTCTGGACAACATGATGCACATGCTAGGGCAGATCGAGTTAGAGTTTCCCATTGACGTTCAGATAGAGAAGCACAAGAAGAAACGCACCGCTACCCAGAACAACACCGCAAACAAGTGGTATCGTGATTGTGAGAAGCAGGGCGATATGAAAGCGTGGGAGTATCGGGCGTACTGTAAACTGCATTTTGGAATCCCTATTCTTAGGCGTGACAGCGAGAAGTTCAAAGCTGTGTATGATCGAGACGTGAAGCCTTACACTTACGAGCAAAAGTTATCGTTCATGGTGGAGCCTTTTAACTTTGAGGTCACAAACTTGATGAACGTGAAACAACATAGTGAGTTCCTGGATATGGTCGAGCATCATCTACGGGAGCAGGGATTTGAATTAACACAAGTAAGTAAATAAAGGAGTGCACATGAATAAAGAAATTGACCCTAATAAACTTTGGGATATCCTCGATGAAGATGCAGATTACAAGAAAGCTGTTGAAGCATCTGCGGATTTAGATTTAATAATAAAAAGAATCATTAGGTACTATAAGGAATTTAATGTTTTTGATAGCCCAGATCTTGTTTCTGAATTATCTTTAGGTCTTGGGCATTTAATTAAGTCTTCGAAATTTATAGAAGAATACGTGGAAGACATTGTAGAAGATCGACGCGCCCAACATCATTTAGATAATTATGATCCAACGGAAGAAGAAATAGAGTCTATGATTAAGCCAAGAAAATGACATGGCCAAGAAATGTAAAGTCTGCGGGGAAAAGTTCACGCCAACTTTCACAAGTTTCCAGAAAACGTGTAATGCGACTCAATGCCTTATCGCGTTTGGAAAGACAGAAAGAACTAGAATCAACCGCAAAGAAACCAAAGAGTCCAAGCGAGACAGATCCTATTGGATGAGACGGTGCCAAACCGAGTTCAATAAATACATTAGGAACCGAGACAAGAAAGATCCTTGCATATCATGCAACCGTCATCACGATGGGCAGTACCATGCCGGTCACTACAAGACAGTTGGCGGTCATCCTGCGCTACGATTCTGCGAGGACAATTGCCACAAACAATGCTCAGTCTGCAATAACTACAAGTCTGGTAATTTATCAGAATATCGGTCAAACTTGTTGATAAAGATAGGGTTAGAGCGGGTTGAGTGGCTCGAAGGGCCGCATGATCCAGTCAAATATACCATTGAGGATCTGCAAGAGATGCTATCCAAGTATCAATCACTGAATAAGAAATGGGTACAGTCTCCACGCTAGACCGTAATGCTGAACAGGTGCGGGATGTTCTCCGTAGCCTGTTGGAGCAGTGTGAGGCTGGCAACATATGTGGCGCCGTCATAGTGACCGAACACCTCGACGGGTTTGACTTGGACATGCCTGGAACCTTCTCAACAGATCCCGATTCAATAGCTTCAATCACTGGCCGGTTGCAAATGGCCGCGCATTCGTTCTACCAGATGAGCTGGGAATATGACGACGAAGTATAAGACCACGACCGAGCACTTGGATTTCTGCAACACTGAGTACCAGCGTCAGATAATCGAAATGACTTTGAGCGGGATGAATCAGACTGAGATTGCTAGAGAGCTAGGCAAAGATCCCAGAAGAATCCATAAATCACTTGCGGTTGTTCATAGACGAGCAGCACTTCAAGGTGTAGCACCAGCTTATAATGTAAACCGCCAGACAGTACCAGGATTTACCACTAAGCGAGTCAGTACCGCCTACAATATGGATGGCGATATTGTCCTGCAATGGCATATCCAAGAACCAGAACGCCAGAAGATAGAAGAATTAATCGCTCAATTTGTGGAGGGATTCAAAGATGAAGTCTCGGGAATACACACTCCCATTAACGCGCCCACAGGCATTGATGACGATTATATGGTTAGCTATATTATTGGCGATCATCATTTGGGGATGCTTGCTCACCACACTGAGACGATGGGCGAGGACTATGATGTCAAGATTTCGCAACGACTCTTAGAAAATGCAGTTGATCGGCTGGTCAGTGTAGCGCCAGCGGGTAAGGTCGGAGTGCTAGTGAATCTTGGCGACTTCATGCACGTCAACGACAGCACCAGCTCAACGCCTAATAGCAAGAATCTCCTAGACTCTGACGGCCGATACTCCAAGACCATTCGGGCTGCCAGTAATGTCATAAAGCGTACGGTTTTACGAATGCTTGAGAAACATGCCGAGGTCTGGCTTGTGAATGTTCGAGGTAATCACGATCCAGATGCTGCGTTGTGGCTCAATGAAGTTATGCGTCTGTACTTTGAGGACGATCCGCGTGTTCACGTTTTCGATAACGCCTCTAAGTTTATATGGTGGCAATGGGGCAAGAATCTGGTAGTGACCCATCACGGTGATCGGATTAAAATGTCCAATCTACACGGGTCAATCGTGTCTAATCTCAGGAAAGAATGGGGCGAAGCGGAGCACACTTTCGTATGGACAGGCCACATACATCACAAGAATCAGGAAGAATATGGCGGCGCATTGTTCGAGTCTTGGAACATCCTCGCACCCGCAGATGCTTGGCACGCTGGCTCTGGCTATGCCAGTTCTCGAAGTATGACATGCGTGATTCTTCACAAAGACTACGGGGAAGAAGGACGGTTAAAAGTAAACGTGGAGCGGATTAAATGAGCGCATTTGATGAGCAGATAGGCGGCAACCACTACAAGCTGATGATGATTCAACCGACTGAATACATATTGGCCAACAATTTGGGATGGTGTGAAGCCAATGTTGTGAAGTACATTAGCCGGTGGCGGTCTAAGGGTGGGGTCGATGACTTGCGAAAGGTGGTGCATTACACTCAGATCTTGATCGAACGTGAGTTAAATGAAAAGACGGCCTCAGTGGATAAGCCAAAAAAACCGTCTTGGTAGATTACAGTAGGATTGCTCCGATTACATAGCCAAGCAGGAAGGCCACGATCATCGCCCCGCCTGTGTATTTTGGAACCATTAGTTTTTCTATCATCGTCTCGCCTCTTCCTGTTGTAGTTCATCAAGTAATTTCATGACATCGATCAGCATCATCTTGTCGGCCTCGTCTAATCGGTCTTGGCTGTAAGTCTCTCGCACCTTCTGCAATGTCAGCCACGCTTGCAAGATATCGTTACGGGTTGGCTTCATGGTTATCGGTTCTCCCTGATAATTTTGGTTATGGTTGGTTCGCTCAAGCCTAGGATACGGGAAATTCCTCGCATACTTTTGCCTTGGTCGTGTCGATCTAACACTGCCGCCACGAGTTCGGCATGGGTCTCAAATGGGCCTGTAGCCCTGGGTCGCCCTCGGTTCATCGTATTCCCTTACAGTCTGGTTTCAAGTTTTCATAGTCCGGCCAGTAGCCTAGACAGACGTTATACCGGTATTCTTTAGACATGCTGACCTCGTGCTCATAGTCCCAATTTGAGACCCAGAGCAAGGCCGCGACAACTGCCACGGCGATGCTGATTTTGGTGAGTCGGTTCATGCTATAATGCCCTCAAGTTTGAGTGAGTGATCTACTAGCTTGCAATCTAACCGGCGAAATTCGCTAGGCGTTAAAAATTCAGCGTTATACATTCGCTCCAGCCACAGCTCGACTTGGGCTAATTGCTCGACAGTTTTCGCGGTCTTAATCTTGCTCAATGAGTATTGGTAATTGTTCATATGTTGACCCTCACTCTAACTTGTCCAGCTATCCATTGATCGGCCACATGATGCGGCAATGAGCAATTGCGATAAGGTGACTGGATCTCATCGTCACCCAGAATCAAGCTAGTCCATCCTGGATGAATTTGATTTTCGCGGTTGGCGTCAATGCGCTCGTACAGCGTCCAGACTTTCCGACTGGTATCTTCAAGCTTAATCATATTCGCACCTCGCTAGGCACTGGGATCTTACCGGCCCAAATGCGGCCTGTTACTTCGAGCATGATTTGGTCAACGTGCGCTTGTGTAACGTGATCGTTTGGCATGGCTGCACAATCTACCAGCCAATCGGTATCGCTGAGACCGGAAACTAATTTCTTGAAGTCGTTGAATTTGTCCATGATATAATCCCCTTAATCTTCCGTTAATCTTTCGTAAACTTCGCGCCAATTGACCTGAGATAACGCCTCAAGAATCATATCTTGTCTAAAGAAGTGATCACCGCTTTGGGGTTGACCCGCTTCTTCTGGAAACATGATCTCATCAACCATGTCTTTAAGCTCAATACAGGCGTCATACGAATCACCACAGCGTTCTAATATTTCCTGCGCGTCATTGTAAAAGCCTTCATTGTTGGCAATGTGCAAAACGATTGTGTCGGTTGCTAAACTCATGTGTATCTCCTTGCTGTTTGGGTTTCGGCCTAATGGCCTCGTCAGTACCAGTCCCTAACTGGTAGACCCTAAAGCCCTAGAAGTTCCAGGGCTTGGCGTTTAACTCGTTGCAGATCTTGTTGGCTTCTCGTGAACCCTTGACGTTGAACCGCTGACCGTCGGATAATTCGAGGATCATCTTCTTGCCTTCTACCTGTTGGGCTTTGGCTGCGTTATATAATCTTGCTGTTGTCATGGTGTATCTCCCTGTTGATTTAATGTATAATTGATGTCACGAATGAGAAGATAAAACATAACACAAAACGTGTCAAATCTTTTTTTAGATCTAATAGTTATATACATAGAACCAAACAGCATATATCGTAAAACATAGGGTTAAACATGCCTGATATGCGTCACAAGCTGGACAAGAAAACGGCCGATCGGCATTTTCCTGAGTGGTCTCATGGTGGCAAGGGATCGCACGCTAGAAAGACTACAACCGATTCTAGGGCTCGATATTCGGCCAACTGGGATAGAATCTTTGGTAAGGGTAAGAGTAATGACTAGTAAGAACCTACACACCAAAACAAGAAACAGATTAGCTCGACAGGATGCACTCAGGGAGTACATGCAAGAAAGAGGGTCGGTTCAATATCTTTTTGATATCATTGAGAAGATCGAGAAATTAGACCCTAATTCTGAGACATTTCAACAGGATTTGGCTAAGTACTCTAAGGTGGTGGATGTACGGCATAAAATGCTTGGGAAATATCTGCCAGAGCTGAAGGCGACAGAAATCACGGGAGAAGGTGGTGGTGAGCTGTCTATAACGGTGTCAGACTTCAAGAGTGCCTAGCATATCGATCCCGCATGAGTGGGAACCTAGACCACATCAACTGCCATTCTTCAAGGCCATGGATTCAGGGGCAAAACGTGCCTGTATCGTGTGGCACCGTAGAGCCGGCAAGGGTGCTGCTACTTTAAACTTCACTGCTAAAGAGATGTTTAAGCGGGTCGGAACGTACTGGCATCTGTTTCCAGTCCAAACACAAGCGAGGAAAGCCATCTGGTCGGGTATAGACTCAGAAGGCCGCCCAATCCTTGAGCAAGTATTCCCACAGGCCATACGGAAGCGCACAAGCTCACAGGAGATGCTGATAGAGCTGGTTAACGGGTCAACGTGGCAGTTAACAGGGTCGGACAACTATAACAACCTAGTGGGCAGTAATCCGGTCGGCGTGGTGTTCGATGAGTGGTCACTATGTGATCCAAATGCTTGGGGCTATATCAGGCCGATCTTGGCTGAGAATGGTGGATGGGCGGTGTTCATCTACACACCACGGGGAAAGAACCACGGCCATTCACTGTATCAGATGGCCAAGAAGTCTAATGAGTGGTTCTGCCAGAATCTAACCATCCTCGACACCAAACGGGCCGATGGATCACCGGTTATCAGTAGTGACATCATAGACAACGAACGACTCGAAGGGATGGACGAAGCCTTAATCCAGCAAGAGTTCTATGGATCCTTCGAGGCACAGATTCCTGGAGCATACTATGCTGACCAATTGACAGCTGCAAAGGAACAGGGGCGGGTTGGAAGGCTGCCAATAGAGCCATCATTACAAGTACACACTGCATGGGATTTGGGCATATCAGACGCTATGTCTATCTGGCTATTCCAAGCTATGGGCAAAGAGATCCGATTGATTGGGTACTATGAGAACACGTCGAAGGGGATGGAGCACTATATCCAATGGCTCAACCAATACGCGACGACCAACAACGTAATGCTAGGGTCTCACCTTGCACCGCACGACATAGAGGTCAGAGAGCTCACCTCAGGCCGTAGTAGAAAGGAAGTAGCCCGAGAGATGGGCATTAACTTCAGGACTGTACAGCGACCGAGAACAAAGGCTGAAGGCATACAGGCAGTGCGACGGATGTTCCCTAGATTCTGGATAGACGATGAGAAGGCCGAACACGGGTACAACTGCATAGCATCCTATCACCGAGAATACGACGATAAGCGCCAAGTGTTCCGTGATACACCTGTACACGATTGGGCATCACATGGGGCCGATGCACTACAGACCCTTGCACTAGGCTGGCAGGAATCAATGGTCTCAGGCCATAGACCACAACCGAGACAGGCCAAGGTGCAGTTTAGTGTCTTCTAACGAACACATTAACCGCAGTTTAGTGTCTGATGCATACATTGTATTCACTAACGACTCAGGCCATTGGTGGTCGCCGTTACTGCATCCGTTCATCAAGCACTGTTATCTGATGATGGCAGACCGAGGCCGATGGTTGATCTATGGCAAGTCAATGCACTATGTGGACTTGTTTACTATCGATCGACAAATGGATAAAATCGATGAGGTTATCATTGTAAAAATCGATCGTAAGACCGCGAGGCAATCGTTATTTATGCTCAATACATGCGTAGGACACGTTAAACAGATTCTAGGCATCAACCGACCGTTCATCTGGACACCATACCAGTTGTACAAGTATCTGGAGAAAACAAAATGAAGAAACCAAAGGCACCAAAACCAACGGCTCAAGAAATAGCAGTAACACAGAGACAACAACGAGCACTCGATGAGGAGATCGGAGAACAAGAACAACGGTTTAAGGCTCTAGCACGAGGCAAGCTAGGATCTGCATCTTTGTTAGGTGGCGCTCCACGTTCTAGGACTGAAGCCGCTATGGGTGGCAGGGCATCCAAGGGCGCTGCTGCTGGTGCTGGACGATCAATGCTAGGCGGTTTAGCTGGTGCTGGTAGACGTGGGGCTGCTGCTGCGGCTCGTGCTGGTTTAATGACTTCGACAATGGGCAGATAAGATGAAACTTCCACCCAATCTAGGATCAATGCAGGATCTTAAGACCCGAGAGGCTAGGGCCTTTGATGCTGAGTATTTATGGCACGACCAACTGTCGGACGTGTACGAATACTTCCTACCCCAACGGAACCTGTTCGACAATCAGGATACAGGCCAGAAGAAAATGGAGCGCATCTTCGATTCCACTTCTCTAACGTCTATCCAACAAGGGGCCAGTAAACTACAAGAGAACATTGCACCGATCTGGGCTAGGTGGGCCACGTTCAACCCGTCGAATGAAGTTCTCAATCTACTAGAGTCAGGTGACTTCAACGTCAGCGAACGTCAGATCCGAGAGAACCTAGAAGAACAGGCCGTTATTGTCTTTGACTATATCAACCGGTCTAACTTCGGGACTCAATTCTACGAGGCTGCGCTAGATCTTTTGATCGGCACTGCTACCTTACGGATTGATGAGACCGACGACGAAGATATGCCGATTGTCTTCCATTGCGTACCACAGAAAGGTATCGCATTTGAAGAAGGCCCGTATGGAAACATCGAGACCCACTGGAGACGGTTCAAGGTCAAGGCCAGATTGCTGGAAAGGATGTGGAAAGGATTTGAGCCATCGCCCACTATCCAAGAAATGATCGACAACCAGCCCAATGCAGAGGTTGAACTGTCCGAAGGTGTCATCTTTGACCCCAAGACCAAGCGATACTACGGCTGTGTATGGGTTAAGCAGGAAGAACGTCTCTCTTGGACAGAAGATTTTGGTGTTTCATCGCCTTGGGTAACGGGCCGGTACACTAAAGTCTCTGGTGAGGTTCGTGGTCGTGGGCCAGCTATGCAAACGCTCCCAGATGTACGGTCATTGAACAAGGCCAAAGAGTTCGTATTGCAGAAAGCGGCTATTGACCTAGCGGGAATGTACACTGCAACGGACGACGGGGTTACTAATCCCTACAATATGGTTATAGCGCCAGGTATTGTGATCCCAGTAGGTTCTAACAACACCAACAACCCGTCTATACAACGTTTAGACACGTCAAGTAGTCTAGCATTAGCACAATTCGAGATCTCAGAACTGCAAAATGCTATCAAACTTGCCATGTTCAACGATCTGAGAGACCCAGCAGGGCCGGTCAGGACTGCAACGGAGATTGCCATCGAGTCCAGAGAGCTAGCCAAGCGTATTGGTTCAGCATTTGGACGGTTGCAGACTGAAATATTGATCCCAATCCTCAAGCGAGTTGTGTCTATCCTGATTCGTCGTGGGTTAATCACGCCTATTGAGTTGGATGGCCGTGATGTAGAAATCAAATTCACGTCACCACTAGCACGAGCACAGGACTCCGAGGACATTCTAGCAGTACAGCAAGCCGTAGAGTTTGTTCTAGCGACTGCTGGGCCTGAGCAAGTGTTAATAGCATTCAAGACCGAGGATTTTGGCACTTGGGTGGCAGAGAAAACAGGCATGAGTTCTGAATTGGTACGTGATGATGCAGAGAAGCAGCAGATCATCCAAGCTGGAGCTGACGCAGCACAGGCGCAACAACAACCACAAGCGCCCGTACCTGGACAACCACCACAACTACAGGCGATTTAATGAGCTGGGAAGACTTAGAGATAGATACGGGGAAAGCGCAGAAAGCACAGAGCGCAATCAGGGAAAAACAAGCCGAACTAGCCAAGGCTTATAACCGTTGCTTTGCAACTGACGACGGTAACAGGGTACTAGAAGACCTGAGCAAACGCTTTCTACTAGAGAACGACACTTCTCTTGCTGCACAGAATATAAACTATGAAGCCGCTTACCATAACGGGGAGACTGGCGTCATGAGGTTTATTGTTCACCAAATCCAGCAAGCGGAGAGACTATGACAGAAGTAATGGAAGTAGAAGCACCAGTAGAAGTTAAAAAGAAAGGACGACCAAAGAAAGAAACCTCATCCGTCGAGGTAGTTTGCGACGAACGGCAATACTTGTTAAGCAGAGACTTTAAATTTGAATGGCTAGATTTGCTTGCGGCACAGTATGGGTTTGATAAGTTCGAGTATCTTCATAAATTTAAAGCATTCAGATGTTACCGAGAAGGTAAGCATTTAGATTGGATCGACATTAACGATCTATCTTTGCTTAACGGCGGTAGAAGGCTTGACGAAATCCTCTTGAAGCATCAAGCGGTCAGTCCTAAACGGGCTGTAATTCAATATGCGTGGAGATAACTATGAGTGAACAATCAGTAGAAAACGATGTTGCAGTAGAAGCACAACCAGTTAGTTTAGTAGATGCCGCCCAGCCAGAATTATCTGAGGGTGAGTACTTCCTAACTGACGGGATCAAGGGAACCGGTGAGGCACCAGAGTGGTACAAGTCTGACAGATACAAGTCAGTCGCAGATCAAGCCGCTGCTTATACTGAGCTAGAGAAGAAGTTTGGTGCATTCAAGGGTGCGCCTAAAGACGGCTACTCAATGCCTGAAGGTATCGATCAAGAAGACGAGTTAATGCAGGAGCTAATGGGCTTTGCGGCTGAGACTAATATGTCTCAAGACTACTTCAATAAAGCATGGGAATTGCTGTCTGCTCAAGCAGAGGCCGTAGAAGAAGTATCTGCTGAAGCTGAGATTGCCAAGCTAGGCGACAATGCAACGGATCGTATCAAGACCGTAGAACAGTTTATGAAGAATAATCTGGACGCTGAGGTCTACGAGCAAGTTCGTTATGCTGTTAACTCTGCTGAATCTATC
>Ga0208425_1000878_pt1 | contig 10340 bp, 10 predicted proteins | sample DEB08_DNA_4_FD_185496 | JGI IMG/M metagenome (GOLD analysis project Ga0208425, IMG submission 185496) | Aqueous microbial communities from the Delaware River and Bay under freshwater to marine salinity gradient to study organic matter... | ecosystem: Environmental > Aquatic > Marine > Coastal ...
TTGCTATAGCCATTACTAATTGTTCCATTATCGTCTTCCTCCAGTTTGTATATCTAACCTAAAAGTTCCTAGTTTCCAACTAGTATCTACTGCAGTATTAGATATTGTAAGAGCTATAGCTCTACCTCTAGCACGTGTGTCTACTTTATCTGTTGTAGATGATACAGTAAAAGGACCCAACGATGAGCTTGCAGCTGTGTCGTTTGGATAATTTCTTAAATCTAATTGTACAATAGCGTTTCCTTGTTGTGCTATAAAATCTGGTATAATTCTACTAACTCTCATTATGTTTTCTCCATCACCTCTAAGATCACCTAAGTTAGTTGCAGCTCCTCTAATAACTTTTTGTGTAATATCATAATCACCAGATGTAATGTTTGCTGGAATTGCAACAGCAGCTGTTGCTGCCTCTTGTTGATTAACTCCTGTTTCGTGTTCAAAATAAACTGTGCTTCCATCTGTATTACCTCTGACATCAAAAGAAGTGTCAGCTCCTGCACTATATCTTGTTGCATGTGGTAAACCAAACACAGCAGAATCTTCCCATGTTGTTCTAGGAAATAAAGAACTTGCATTAGTAAACCATATAGGTCTTTTAGCTGTTGAATCTAAATAACTATATGTAACTGATCTAGTGTTTACATTAGATGTAGATGTTGGATAAAACCAAGTAATCTCACCAAACAAATTATTAATACCACAATAAATTAATTGATTTGATGTAGTATTAAGATCATCATAAACATAGTCTTCAACTAAACAATCCATAGATTCTAGTTTACCTGTATATCTAAAGAAACCATTATCAGACATCCAGTACGCAGCACCATCAACCTCTACTGCTGCATTCATACCAATCAATCCACAGTTAGTACCAACTTGTTCGAAAGCAAATGTAAATGGAGTTCCTACAAATCTCATAGTAAATAAAGAAGTATCACTCCAAACATAAATAGCATTTCTACCTAGTTTAGCACCCATGATCCGTGATCCGGCGGCCAGTCTTTGTGTACCAGCACTATTTTCAGCTGTAGGTGTGTAATCTGTAATATCTTCTTGAGATGAAAATCTAATAAACATATCATCTTGTGTAGTCTTATTACCAATAGTTGTTTCTGTTCCAAAAAATACTAAGTGACGGTCAGGGGTAGATACTAACATATCCCGTGACGCTGTTGGTGCACCTGATATGATAGTTGCTCTTGTTGCTGTAGCATCAGCTGCATCACCGTCCCACTGAAAGCATTCTCCGTTATGTATTAACGCTATAAGAGTTGATCCTAAATTGTCCAAGGACCATAATCCTGGATCTGTTACTTGGTCAGTGTTAGCTGCTGGTGATCCCCATCCAGTAAAACCAGATGAATTAGTTACTGTTGCACCATTAGAATGAGTAGTAGCTGTTGATCCTCTAGCTCCTCTTCCTATACCCGTTAGTTTATTTCCAGAAATACCTGTATATGATATTTCTTCTGTTCCTATCGTAACATGGTTTGTACCTGTAGACGGAAATCCTGTTGTATTCGTCAATGTAATTTCTGTAGCAGAACCATTGTTTCCGCCTGATGTAGCACTGATTGCTCCGTTTAAAGTATTTGTAATTGAACCCAATAAATTACCACCCCATAATGCAATACCCCAACCAAAAGATCCTATCTGTTCAGCTGGACCCACATGATAATATTGATAGTATTTAACACTACCTGATGTAGTTGCACCAGAACCGGTCTCATTACTATCCATAGTAATAGTTAAAGTTGTAGGGGTTGGTACACTTGTTACCATATATTTTATGTCATCAAAATCTGCAGCACTATAATTAGAATTAGTTGCAGCTGAAAAATCACTAAATGTAATAATGTCTCCTGCCACAAACGTATGTGTTCCTGGAAAAGTAATAGTGACTGTTGGAGATCCATTGGTAGTGGTAAAACAATTAGATAAAGTTGTACCTGATGGATTAACTAGTGGGTGTATATCATAATATACTCCACCAGAATATACATATAAAATTCTGTTTGTGCCTATTGCTGCAAATTTAGTAGATGCTTTATTTACAAAATGATGTAATCCTCTTGCAACTCCTGTAAGTTTTGATTCACCTAGTTGTTGCCAACCACCTATCTTCTCAGGTGTACCATATCTAAAACGTACATTTTCTCCATCTATCCATTGAGACTCTGCACCTGTTGATGTGACTTGTTTATTGAACCCTGGTAAAAAACCTAATTTTTGTAACATATAACTCCATTTATGTATTCCTTATTGGTGGAATACCTAACATCGGCCTTCTGTCGAACCTGTTCTTTTCAGCAAAAGGACCATTTACATGGTTATAATGAAGAAACACTTGTCCGCAAGTAGTTCCTTCAAAAGGTTCTCTCCAATGCTCTAATTCACATCCACTATATACCAGCATATCGCCTACTTCAAGCAGGACTTTTGTGCCTTTTGGAGCGTCGGGTTTATGTATTTTTTTGTATTCATCTATAACAGAATTAGCACCTGTGCCATCTATAAAAATAGGCCAAGGATCACCACCTAAATGTACAGTAGTAGATATCTCACAACTAGGTCTATCTTTATGTCTTTTTAATTCATCGCCGTGTTTATATAATCTAGCGTAGGAATAAGTAGGACATAGCTCTAAGCCGGTTTCTTTTTGCATTACTGGTAATACTTTAACAAGTAAAGTTTCCATTACATTATCAGCATAATGTGAGTATGTATTTGGAATCTGTTGATCAGTCCATGTACCAAACATACCGTTGTCATAAGTTATGTTATTGTCATACATAAATTTAACTGCATCTCGTTTAAGAAGAAAATAGTTAAATATAAAGTTAGCTAACTCGTAGCTTACTGCACCTTTAATTACTTGATATTTATTGAAAGCCATCTTGTATAAAATTAAAACTTACTGATATTCTTATATTGTTAGATTCATTAGGTTCAACTGAATGCCATAACCAAGAAGGAAACATAATTATTCTATTTACTCTTGCATCTAAATGAACTTCTCTCCATAAATGTTCAGGAGGTTGTCCATTAATTCTTGCAGGCATATTAGATTGTATACCAGGTCTTGGATCATATAAAACTATTTTACCACAATTAGGTTCAGCTTGTACATAATATACACCACTAAATAAACTATTGGGATGTATATGGGGTTTATTATATCCACCTTTATAATTTATATTAGCCCACATATTACCTAATCTTGGTTGTCTATCTAACCATTCTTGTTTAAATATTTCATGTTGCATTTTAAATAACTCATCTACTAAAGGTTTAAATTGTGGCATTTCATGCATATTGGTTTGACTATGCCAACCATTAACATTTGTTTTTTTAACACCTCCGTCTTGTTTAGACCAAGCAACAATATCATTAGCTAGTTGTTGATTATTTAGTTTAACATCTTCAGCATGTATAAGTGTTGGAAAAAATCCTTGAGTTATCATCTAAACGGTTTACCTCCAAACCAGCAAACTAAAGATTGTCTTATTCCTTTTCTTACGGGGTTAACTCTGTGATTTAAAAATGATGCAAATATAATTGCATGACCTTGTTTAAGTTCTGCAAATTTACCTGGTGCCATCAACTCTAAATCTCCACCTTCAAATTCTGATGGATCATTTAATAATAATGTCATTGATATTTTTCGCACCGGTGGTTCGTGTTCCATGTTCACATCACAATCCATATGCCAATCATAGAATCCACCTTCTGGATATTCTGTAAACTGTGCATTTTCTGATACCTGTATGTCACCAAAACCAAAATGATTTTCATTGGCTGTTTGTATAAAATTATTAAGGTCACGATACATGTGTCCCATTTCATTAAAAGGTATCCAAGATATTGTGGTTACTCTTTTCTTTGTATCCGTTCCACCTCCTGGTTTACCCATACCAACCTGTGCTTGTTGTGGAGGTTGTTTTCTTCCACACTCTATGATCTGTCTACATTGATCAGGTGTGAATAATGGTGTGGTAGTTTGAACTATCCAACTCTTCCATTTAGGTTCTTTGATGTGTCTGTTTTCGTACATTAACTTACTCCTCTATTTCTAATTGGGTCATACTGCACATCCATATTTGCAGCAAGTGTTCTTCTATATCCTGGTCCATTAAACGGATAAACGCAGTGTCTCATGTCATATGGAAAGATATAAAAATCTCGTTCTTTAATATCTGGTTGATAATCTACATTTGCAAAATGTCCATTAGCTGAACCCAGTATCTGAAGTTTACCATTTTGCGGCGACTCTGCTGCAGAGTATTCTACACCATAAGACTCAGGTAATTTTAAAATCATAACAGAGGATAGACCTGTAAACAATGATCCTTGGTGCACGTGCACTGGATTGTATTCATGTTCAAACATAGTATTAACCCACACAGAATTAAAATGTAAATCATATTGTCTGACTTTATTCCATTCTAAATAATGTCTAAACTTTTGTTCAAACCACTGTAACACATTATTAGGTAAATGATTATGTCTAGTCATCTTAGGACTATCTTCACCATTAAAAAATAAGCTATGTTCTTTTTCAATCTTACCAACTAATTGTTTATTAGCAGGTTTTAATTCAGGATACTTTGTTTCGTAAATATGATTAATTGTATTATATACATCCAAAGGCACTTGGTATTTTAATACCGACTGACCTAAAAATACAAAACTAAAATCTGATGTGTTCATATTTCTGTCTTATCCTTTCTGGAATTTTTTCAATATAAGGGTTGTATACTTTTCTTACAGGTCCATCAAATAGTTTATGCATATTACTACCAACTATTTTGTCATCATAAGATAAACCGTTTACATTTACTTGATCTAAATTATTAAACCTGTGATTAAAATAAGGCTCACCTATGAACTGATATATTTTTCTAAACTCTTGTTCTGGATTTGTAACTATGTCATCATACTTTACATAATGACAAATATCTTTATAGTTATATGAATTTTTTATAGCTTCTAAATCTTTTGCAACAGCACCATCTTTATTCATAATCATACTTAATTTTTCTTCATCGTTTTTACAATCATATCTATTAGGAAATGCATCAGGGTTTTCTGTGTACCACTGCATATAACTAGCTAGCACATCCATTAAATCTCTAAGTATCACTATACATTTAAAAGGTCGTTTAAAATGTTTTTGCATCAATTGAAAATTACCAGGTGTTGTTACAGGACCACGGTCAATGATTATACGTTGTGGCCAATCTTTATAGTAAGTATCATACACGGAATCTAATACATTATCTAAAGACTTATGATCTGGATAATTTTGAAACACATCTGTTTGTTTCAGTAAAAACAAATCTTTCATTATCTCTAATGTAATAGAGTTAGGTGTTGCAGCTATCTCAGGATTCTGATTCATAATACTTGCAAATAAAGTATTACCAGATCTAGGAAGTGCTACTAAAAAGAAAAGTTGTCTACTTGTCTTTGGCTCCGAGATCATTGGTCAATTGTTCTTTCTTGTTGTAAATCATTTCTCCTGATTTTTTAACTCTTTCGATAGTTTTTAATTGTCCAAGTACATTAAACACTTCTGGTTGACTTGAACCCGATGTTAATGTCTCTGCTTTATTTTTCATAATCTGATGATAAGAATCTAATTGGTGTCTGTTGACATCTTGAGTATCAAATGAACCGTCATCAAATTCTTTTTTAAGAGTTGACCATAATTTAATTTCTCTCATTCTGTCACGTGCTACTAATTGCATGTTAGCTAAACCATATCTAGCTTCATCTAAATCTATTTGATATTTCTCTAGTTTGTATTCATCAGTTTCAGACTCTACTTTTTTCTCTAACCATTTAACTTTTGCTTCATTACGTCTACAATCAAATGATAAACTCATTAAGTTTTCTAAGAATACGTTTTGTTCTCTAACACACTGCCAATACTTAGAAGCTTTTGTTGGATACTTTGCATCCTGTAACACAGACATTCTCATTTCTGTCTCTGTTCTAAATACTTGTTTCTTGGTCCATGTATCACGAAGCTCGGCTGTCATAGACTTAAACTCTTTGACGTCCTCTGGATCCAATAAATTATTTAAGCTTGGTGCTTCTTTTTCTATTAACGCATGTATGTTTCTTTTTTCTGTCATATTAATTCCTTTCGATTTCTTTATATATAACGTTTATTAACTAGTTGTCAATGTTTTAGCTGTAGCTACAGATGTTTCACCTGTAAATTCTTCTGTTGTATTCATATGCGCACTTGGTCCATTTCCACCACATACTAAACCTGCTGTATTTGGACTTTTAGAAAAACCAAATGTATTTTTTCCAGTAGTCATATTTACAGAAGTAACCCAAGATGTTCCATTGTAATAAAAATTATTTACAGCTTTAGGACCTGTTCCACCAGTTCCTGTTGGTTGATCTCCACCCATAAAATATGCTTCAGTTGCTGTGCCCCATGCTCCATGGTCATCCATACCAACTATTGAGTCAGCTTCGGAACTAAAAGAAGAACCGTCATAACTAAATGAAGTTACTGGTTGAGGACCTGGAGGAGCGTTTCCACCAGCCATAAATGTTGCTGTTTGAGTTCCAGCAGTTCTTAATAAACCTCTTACCGCTGGTAAAGAAGTTGGATTAGCTGTCCAACTTGATCCATTATAATTTTGTACATCAGCTGTTCTACCTGGACCTGATCCTATATAACCACCAAAAGCAACAGCAGCTGTTGAAGTTCCTGTTAAACCGTATTGGCTAACATCTGTATTCATGTTTCCACCACTAGTCCAACTTGATCCGTTGTAAGCATTAGTATTTCCAGGATATGAACCTGGATTAATAGTACCACCTGCATAGATAGAAGCAGTTTCTGTTCCTGTCATATTACCATCTTGTATTACTGCAGGTAAACTAGTTGTGTTAGTCCAAGATGAACCGTTATATTCTTCTGCTACAGCAGTATTACTGTTAGGGGGTACATTACCACCTGCAACAACCATAGCTGTTTGAGTTCCTGTTCCTCTTAAACCATACCTACCTGTGTTTAAATTTCCACCTGATGCCCATGCTGCACCAGTTATTGTATTAATTGATTTTGTAAATTCTTCTGTTAGAGAATAAGTAGTACCACTATTATTTTGACCACCGAAAGCTAAAGCAGAACCTGAAGAGTCTCCTGCCCCACCTAAACCATATCTTGCAGTTCCTAAAGTAGGAGAGTTAGTCCAAGTAGTACCATCATATGCTTCGGTATTAGTAACCATTGTTGTTGTAAAACCACCAAAAGCAAGTGATGAAGTTCGTAATCCAGCTATAGATGGTGCTCCACTTCTTCTAGCAGTGTTCATAGAATTAACTGTTGTCCAGCTAGAACCATCGTAATGTTCTGATGCAGCTGTGTTACCTGATCCAGGTCCCCCTCCTGCAATTAAACCTGCAGTTTGAGTCCCTGAAGAAAATCCTGTATTTCTAGCAGTATTTAAATTTCCACCATTTGTCCAATTAGTACCATCATATTCTTCTGTCTGATTATTGGGACCAGCTCCACCATAAATTAAACCTGCAGTTTGAGTTCCACAAGAACTTCCTAAAAATCTTCCTGTTGAGTTATTATTAACTTCTGACCAAGAACTACCATTATATTCTTCAACGTTTGTAACAACACCTGGAGGACCTTTTCCTGTTGCCGCTAAACCAGCTGTTTGAGTTCCTGCTGTATAAATACCATATCTTCCAGTTCCTAGAGCTCCTCCTGCTGACCATCCAGAACCGTTATATTCTTCTGTTTCTGTTACTATGCCTGTAGAATATCCACCAACAGCTAATGCTGCTGTTTGAGTTCCAACACCACCTTGAGTGTATCTAGCTTTTGCAGTTATTAAATTTGAACCACTCGACCATGCTTCGATGGCTACAGCAGATCTTAATGTTCCTGAATTTTCGTTATACCAAACCTGTCCCTCGTAACTCGAATTGAGCGTAGGGTCATTGGTAAATTCTTTTACACGTTTCCCGTATATGTCAGCGTAATCTGCCATTAGAATATCCTTATGGCAGTATTACATCAGCTGGTCTGTCGTTACCTGGTCTAGCTTTTTCTTCATCAGATAATGCATCCCAAGCAGTTTGAGCTGCAGTTATTTCTGCATCAATTAAAGCTTGTGCTTCTGATTTAGTTTTTTCAACACCGCCTTTTTCAGCTAACCACATTGCGCCAGAGACGTTGTTTCCAACCATCCAGACATCTGCGGGATAACCTCTAAGAAAGAATGCTCTTCTGTCTTCTGCAGTAAAGAATCCTTTTCCAGTGTTTGTTGCTACTCCATATATAAAGTGTGCCATAGTTTGTCCTCCTTAATTAAGTTTGTATATCATAGTTTAACTTTGAGTCAAAGTCTTAACGTTGATTGCTGATGATCCTTGTGAATATTCTTCAGTCGCAGTTGTACGAGCACTATAAGAAGTAGCACCCCCTGCAACAAAACCTGCTGCTGTTCCTATTGCTCCATCAGCTCCTGAATAAACTCTTCTTGTAGCTGTATTTGCATCAGTTCTCATAGTTGTGCCATCATATACTAAAGTTGTAAAACTAAATCCAGTTGTGCCAGGTGAGTTAGGAATTGGACTTTCTTGTCCTCCACTATATAAAAATGCTGTTTGAGTTCCAAAACCAGAACCAATAGCACTTTCTTTAGGAGCTGTTATTGCGCTTGTCCAAGCTGTGCCATTATATTCTTCTACTTTATCTGATCTTCCAGATGGGTTTCCCCCAGGTCCATCATAACCACCATATATAATTCCTGCAGTTTGAGTCCCTCCTGCTCCTCCACTTCTTGAGTGAAATGTGTTTGAAGCTCCACCTGTTGTCCAAGAAGATCCATTGTACTCTTTGTAATCTTTACTTTTTTGATTAGCCTCTGGACCTGGAGATCCACCTTGTGCACCTCCTCCAAAAAGAGATGCTGTTTGTGTTCCAAGAGACATCATACCTACCCCTGTTGTTGGGTAAGCAGTTACGTTAGTCCATGAAGAACCATCATACTCAAAAGCATTTGCTATATAACTAGCTCCCGCTGTTGTCCAAGGTGTCGGAAAAGAATATCCTGTTGCTCCTATCATTGCTGTCTGAGTTCCAGCTCCTGCAGAACCAGATACATTATTTGTAATGTTTCCTCCTCCAGTCCAAGCTGTTCCATTATATTCTTCTGTAGTTTTAACTTGAGGAATACCTTGTCCCTGTGGTACATTATCTCCACCAAAAGTTAAACCACTTACACTTCCGCCAGTTGAAGACCCACCAACTCTTTTTCCTGCAGGCATATTTCCACCTGCTGCCCATGCTGATGGTGTAAAGACTGTGGCTGATTTTGTAAATTCTTCTGTTAAAGATGTTACTGGAGGAACTGATCCTCCAAAAGCTAAAGCTGCAGTATTATTTGCTCCCGCTCCAGCTAATATATTCCTACCTGTAGCTAAATTTGGACCTGTTGACCAATTAGTTCCGTCATACAATTCTGTTTGTTGTGTTCTTGGTCCAACACTACCACCGAAACCTAAAGCAGAAGTTTGAATACCAGCGCTACCTAATTGATACTGAGCAGTTCCCATATTATTACCAGCTGTCCAACTTGATCCATCGTATTCTTCTGTTGCATTGAGCGCAGTTCCAGAGAAACCTCCAAAAGCAAGACCAGCAGTCTGTATTCCGACTCCTGCTAATAAATATTTATTTGCACCTAAATTACCTCCAGCTGTCCAACTTGATCCATTGTATTCTTCTGTTGCATTTGTTAAAGTAGTTGTTCTACCACCAAACGCTAAACCTGCGGTTTGTGTTCCACATCCTGCTAATTCTTTTCTAGCTGTGCTTAAAGCACCTCCTGCTGTCCAAGATGTTCCCCCATATTCTTCTGTTAAACCAGAGGCAGTATTAGAAGGTGGTACACCTCCACCAATTGCTAAACCTGCAGTTTGTGTACCAGCGCCTGCTAGCTTGTATCTTGCTGTTCCTAAATCTCCACCAGATGTCCAACCATTTCCATCATACTCTTCTGTTGCTGATGACATTGCAGGTGTTTGTCCACCAAAAGCAAGTGCTGCTGTTTGAATACCTGCACCAGCTAAATTACTTCTAGCTGTAGCTAATGCTCCACCACTAACCCACGCTTCAGAAGACAATATACTTTTAAAAGTATCACTGCCTGTGTTGTACCAGATTTCTCCTTCACTAACCTCGGCTGTTGGGTCCGTTGCTACTGCTTTAATTGATCGTCCGTGTATGTTTCTATATGTTGTCATAATTAACTCGTTGTAAAATTTGTTACGTTAGCTGTTGATGTTTC
>Ga0208425_1000879_pt1 | contig 10340 bp, 12 predicted proteins | sample DEB08_DNA_4_FD_185496 | JGI IMG/M metagenome (GOLD analysis project Ga0208425, IMG submission 185496) | Aqueous microbial communities from the Delaware River and Bay under freshwater to marine salinity gradient to study organic matter... | ecosystem: Environmental > Aquatic > Marine > Coastal ...
GGTCCACCCATTACTGGACACTCTATATATCCAATTTTTTTATCTTCAAATATTTTATTGGTTTCTATTGATCCAGTTTTATTATGAGTGGTAATATCTATTATCAATGTTCCTTCAGATAATACTTTTGAAAGTTCTTTAGCAATACTAATTGCTATCGGTGTGTTAGTCACACACATAAAAAGACAATCTAGTTTTTTCTCAGAGAAATCTTTTATGGATTTAACTTCTTTTGCTCCTTCACTCACAATTTTATCGATCGGTTTTCTATTTTTGTTAGCAATTACAAAAAGATTATTTTTATTTTTAAGAATATTTTTAGCTATGCCATAACCCATATACCCGACACCAATAAATCCAATATTTTTCATAAAATCCTATAGTTAATCAAGTTTGCATTATATTAAAATAAGTATAATGTTTATATATGAATTACATTAATGGTTTAATTAAATTATTAACTAGCCTAGTAATCTCGACTGTTATTATTTATGCTGTAAATTTTATTGCTGGTGTTGCTGGTGCTGATTACACATTTACACATGGTGAAGCATTTATAATTTGGATTTTAATGGCAATTTTAGTTAACAATTGTCTAAAAAAATAGATTTATCACAAATACTTATACTCTTATGAAAATAGGTTTTATTGGAACTGGATTGATGGGTTTTCCTATGGTGAAAAACTTATTAAATCAAAAGTTAAATATTAGTGTTTTTTCAAGAACTTTAAAAAAAGCTGAACCCTTGAAGGAATTTGGCGCAAACATTTCAAAATCATTAGCTGAAGCAGTTAGTGGGGCAGATTTAGTAATCACAATGTTAACAGATGATGATGCAGTTGAAAAAGTATTAGGCAATTCAGAATTTTTAGAAAATATTAAAGAAAATTCTACAGTAATTGATATGTCATCTATTAAACCAAGAATAGCTATGCACTTCGGTAAATTATTAAAAGAAAAAGGGGTAAATTTTTTAGACGCTCCAGTTTCAGGTGGTACAATCGGTGCAGAAGATGCAACTTTAGCAATCATGGTTGGTGGAGATGAATTAGTTTTTAAGAATGCTTACAGTGTATTAAAAGTTATGGGTAATCCAACTTTAGTTGGACCTATAGGTAGTGGCCAAGTTTCTAAACTTGCAAATCAAATAATTGTTGGAGTAACTATTGGTGCGGTAGCAGAAGCTATTACTTTATGTGAAAAAGCAGGTGTAGACGCAAATAAATTTATAAAAGCTCTAGCGGGAGGTTTTGCAGATAGTAAAATTTTACAAAATCATGGTAAACGTATGATTGATAAAGATTTTTCTCCTAAAGGAAAGGTTTCAACTCATTTAAAAGATATGAATAATATTCTTGAGTGTGCTGGAGACTATAAAACAGATTTACCTATATCAAAGTTGATTAAACAAATGTTCAAATCACTTGTGGAACAAGGCAATGAAAATGATGACCATAGTGCTCTTTATAAGGAAATTGAACGATTAAATAAAATAAATTAAAAAATATTAAGAAAAATAATATTTCTGAATTTTTTCATCTAGCAATGTAATTTTTTTAATTATTTGAGCTAAAAAAATTAACAACTTATCTAGTTTAGCTATTTGAACTCTGTATCGTTTTACAGCTTTTTTAATTTCCTTAATCTCTTTTAGCAGTTCATTTTTTTTGGATATTCGATAAATTGCCCGCTCTATTTGGTTTAAATTCCACATCACAGATCTTGGAAAAGTTTCAGTTTTAAGAAAAAAATTAATTATATCTGAAATTGAAATATCTTGTTTTGAATATTGTCTATAAGCCTGAAAAGCAGAAATTGATTTTAGTATATTGATCCATTCTAGTGTTAAATATTCATAATCTTTACTGTGTTCTTTAGATCTCAATGTTTGTGTTTGAAGAATTCTTACCATCATGTCAGATCTTTCTATAAATCTTCCAAGTCTTAAAAATTGGTAATCCATATTTCTTTGCATCTCAAGATCTGTAGAATACATGAAGTTTTGAGATCCTTGAATTACACTTTTTAATAAATCTAAATATTTATTTTTATTTAAATTTTTAGTTATTGATTTATTAAAAGATAAAAATAATTCATTTAATTTAATTACTGATTGTTCAGGCAGTCTATCTCTAATGATTAAAGAGTTTTCTTTTGAGAATTGTAGACAAGAAATTATTGATGATGGATTAATTTTATCAGAAATAAAATATTTCATTATATTTTTTTCATTTATTTTTCTTTTAACTTTTGTAAAATCTTTACTAAGTCCTAAAACAGATAAAAAAGGTTTCCAAGCAATCTCATCATTAAGGTAAAGATCAATTTGCAATTCATTTGTAGAAATTAACAATCTTGAGGTAAAATTGGTTCTCTCAAGATATCTTGACATCCAGTAAGTTAATTTCGCTCTTCTACTTAACATAATTAATCATTAATTATCCACGTATCTTTACTGCCGCCACCTTGGGAAGAGTTAACAATCATCGTTCCTTTTTTTAAAGCAACTCTTGTTAAGCCTCCTTGAGTCACATAACTAGTTTCACCAGATAAAATAAATGGTCTTAAATCAATGTGTCTTGGTTCTAGATGATCATTAGCTATGGTAGGTGAGGTAGATAAATTTATTAATGGTTGGGCCACATAATTTCTTGGATTTTTTTTAATTAGTTTTGCATAATTTTCTAATTCTTTTTTACTTGCCTTTGGTCCTATTAAAATTCCATATCCTCCAGACTCATTGGCTGGCTTAATTACAAGTTTTGAAATATTTTGTAAAACATAGTCTCTTTGTTTTTTTTCATAACAAAGGAATGTTTCAACTTGATTAATTAAAGGTTTTTCATTTAGATAAAATTCAATCATTTTTGGTACAAAATTATAAATTACTTTATCATCAGCAACACCTGAGCCAGGGGAATTTAAAATACTTACATTTCCTTTTTTCCAAGCTTTGAAAATTCCAGGAACTCCAATTAAAGAATTTTTATTAAATACTTTAGGATCTAAATATAAATCATCAATTCTTCTATAAAGGACATGAAGTTGCTCTTTGCCTCTAACCGTTTTCATAAATACTTTATCATCTTCAACAAACAAATCTGTTCCTTCAACTAGCTCTACCCCCATTTGTTGGGCTAAATAAACATGTTCAAAATAGGCAGAGTTATAAATACCAGGAGTTATTATTGCTAGATTAGGGTTTTTGTTTTTTGTAGTAGATTTCATGCAAGAATATAATTTTGAGCAATATTCATCTACTGGACTAATTTTATGTTTTTCAAAAATTTCTGGAAATACACTCTTCATGACTATCCTGTTTTCAAGCATATAAGAAACACCAGAGGGTACCCTCAAGTTATCTTCCAGAACTAAAAATTCTCCATTAATATCTTTTACAAGATCAGTTCCACAAATGTTTGCCCAAACTTTAAATGGCGGATTAATGCCCACACATTCTTTTCTAAAATTTCCAGAGTCAAAAATAAGTCTTTTAGGAATTATTTTTTCTTTAAATATCTTTTGTTCGTTATAAACATCATTTATAAAAAAATTTAATGCTTTTAGTCTTTGGATAAGACCTTTTGAAATTTTAGACCATTCTTTTTTTTGAACTATCCTTGGAATAATATCTAAAGGCCAGAATTGTTCGAGTGGTTTATTTTCATCATAAACTCTAAAAGTTATTCCTCTAGAACTAATAGCTCTTTCTGAACTTTTAACAGTATTGAGCAGTTTTCTCTTTGAGTACTTAGCAATGAAATCAGAAATTTTTTTATTTTCTGGTCTAAGTTTTTGATCAGAGCTCACATATTCATCAAAAACATTTTTCGCCTGGTACTCTTTCCAGGAAATTTTAGGCATTTTTTATTAAATCACAAAAAACCCTAAAAAACATATAAAAAACTGATTAGATGTGCTTAGAATACACTTTAATTTATAAATTTTTATTATAGATACCTACATATGACATATTGCATTGGAATTAATGTTAACGAAGGCATGATTTTTGCTTCAGATTCAAGAACGAATGCTGGTCTTGATAATGTTAATACATATACCAAAATGTTAAATTATGCAGTAGGTGATCGAAACATTGTAATTGTAACCTCTGGTAATTTAGCAACCTCACAAGCAGTATACAGCTCTGTTAAAAAAGATTTAGAGTCTAAAAATCCTATAACAAGCTTGAATACATGTGAAAATATTGAAGAAGTAGCAAGTTACATTGGACGTCTAACCGTTAAACATTCTTCCCCTCAAGGAATTAATGAAGAGGTTCTTCAACTGGGATCTTCTTATATTGTTGGTGGTCAGATTAAGAGTCAAAAACCAGAAATTTGCTTAGTTTATCCTCAAGGAAATTATATTAAGCCATCAGATGCTAAACCCTATTTAATAATTGGTGAAATTAATTATGGAAAACCTATTTTAGATAGAATTTTAACACCTCAAATTTCTTTAGGAGATGCTTCAAGATGTGCTTTGATATCTATGGACTCAACTATAAGAAGTGACTTGCGAGTAGGACCGCCAATTGATTTTGTAGTTTATAAAACTGGGCTAGTTGAACCTTTATATAAAAAACAATTTGATTTAGATGATCCTGAATATTCCAATATTACTAAAAGCTGGTCAGAAAGTATAATCAGAGCTTTCGAAACATTTCCAAGATTTAATTGGGAAAAGTAGTTAATTTTTCCTTATTTCTTAAGAGTATTGTTAATAGAGTTTTAATTTGTTAGCATTAATTTATGAAAAAAATATTTATTGCCATTTTTTTTTCACTTTTCTTATTTTCACCAGTTCAAGCTGGATGTGATGATCCTTTAACTGACGGAGTAGATTATTCAAATTGTAGATTTTCTGATGCTCAAGATCTTCAAGGAAGTTACTTACCAAATTCCAACTTATCGTTCACAAGTTTTATTCAAGTCAATTTTGATAAAAGTATAATGATGAATTCTAATTTATCGTTTGGCACATTTCCAGAATCAACTTTTGTGAGAGCTAATCTTTATGAAAGTGTAAATATTGGCGCGAATTTTGAAAAATCTAATTTTACAAGTGCAAACTTAACCAGAGTTGATTTTATGGGTGCAACTTTAATAGAAGCCAATTTTCAAAATGCAAATTTAATGGAGGCAAATTTTACATCTGCAAATTTAACTAATGCAAATTTTGATGGTGCTAATTTGATTGGGGCAAAGTGGACAAATGGTGAGACTTGTGGACCAGAGTCAATTGGCGTTTGTAATAAATAAAAAATGTCAGACTCTATTAAAACTGATGATGTAATATTTAATTTTTTTAAACAAATTTGTGATGAAAAAGATGAGTTGAAATGTGTTGAATTAGGTAACGGTTGGATTAATGCAATGGAAACTAATTTAGATGCAATGATAGCTAATCTTTCTGATGCCGATATGTTAAAACATAAGCAAGATATTCAAAATAATAGAGATCACCTAAATAGTCTTAAAAACAAAACATCATCGGAATGGAAAGAGTATGCTACCCAATGTATGATTGAAATAATGGAGCATAAAAATCAATAAAATGAGCAATCAAGAGAAAGTTTTTATACTTATTTGTGCTTCTTTGATAATATTTACAGTTTACTATCTAATCGAAAAAAATTTTTTATAGAATATAAAAATTCATAAAAGATTAAAAAATAATATGAAAACAGAATTTATAGATACTCTTATAGTGGGAGCAGGACAGGCAGGTTTGGCTACCAGTGAACATTTAAGCAATCATGGAGTTCCACATTTAATCATTGAAAAAAATCGAATTGTTGAAAGTTGGAGAAGTTGCAGGTGGGACTCTCTAGTTGCCAATGGTCCAGCTTGGCATGATCGATTTCCCACTCTAGACTTTGAAGATCATTCACCAAATTATTTTGCACATAAAAATGAAATTATTGAATATTTTGAAAAATTTGCAAAAAAAATTAATGCACCAATAAGAACAAATGTTTTAGCAGAGGAAGCAACCAAAGATTTTACTACTAATCAATTTGAAATTAAAACCTCAGACGGAATAATTAAATCAAAAAATATCGTTGTTGCTACTGGAGCTTTTCAAAAACCTGTAATGCCATCAATAATTCCAGAGCAAGAAAATTTAAATCAAATTCATTCTCAATTTTATAAAAATCCAAATCAATTTTCTGAAGGAGCAATACTAGTTATTGGCTCAGGTTCATCTGGATCACAAATAGCCCAAGAGTTGATGTTATCTGGAAAAAAAGTTTTTTTATCTATTGGGCCTCATAATAGACCTCCAAGAAGGTATAGAGGAAAAGATAATGTCTGGTGGTTTGGAGCATTAGGTGTTTGGCAGAAAAAAACACCTGATCCAAACACACAACATGTTACGATTGCAGTGAGTGGTTATGAAGGTGGCAAAACTATAGATTTTAGAAAATTTGCTAACCTAGGAATGAACTTGGTAGGAATGACTAAAAATTTTAAAGAGGGCAAATTATTATTTGAAAATGATTTAAAGATAAATTTGGATAATGGTGATAAAAATTATTTATCTGTTTTAGATCAGGCTGACGAGTATATAAAAAATAATAATTTAGATTTTCCTGAAGAACCTGAAGCAAGAATAATAACTTCTGATCCACAATGTGTTACTAATCCAATTTTAGAAATTGATATCAAAAAAGAAAATATTAAAAATATAATTTGGGCAACTGGCTATCAATATGATTTTAGTTGGTTAAAAGTTGATACGTTTGATACAGCTGGCAAGCCTGAGCATTATAGGGGAGTGGGCAAAGAAAATGGTATATATTTTATTGGCTTACCTTGGTTATCAATGCGTGGCTCTTCATTTATTTGGGGTGTTTGGCAAGATGCAAAATATTTAGCAGAACAAATTTCAAAAAAAGATAATATAAAAATAGCAAATTAAAATGACCCATAAAAGAATAAGAAAATTTAATACTAAAGACACTTATCCAGAACAAAATCTGAATAATGACTTATGTCATGCTGTTGTTACTGAGGGTGGCAAGACGGTATGGATGAGAGGACAATGTCCTCAAAATTTAGAGGATGGAGTTAATATTAATAGCAATGATCCAGCTGCACAAACGCATAAAGTGATGCAAAATATTAAACAATTAATCGAGGAAGCGGGTGGATCGATGGATCATTTGGTAAAAATTGTTGTCTACATTACGGATATTAATAATAGAGAAGCAATTTATAGAGTAATTGGAGAATACACTAAGGGAGTTTATCCAGTATCCACAGGTTTAGTGGTTAATCGATTGGCAAGACCAGAATGGTTAGTTGAAATTGATGCAACAGCGGTAATCCCTTCATGACTTTTTCTTTAGTTGCAAGATGTGAAAAAACTAAAATGCTTGGGGTTGTTATTTCCTCTTCAAGCATTAGTGTTGCTAGTCGTTGTCCTTGGGTGCGTGCAGGAGTAGGGGCAGCTGCCACACAAAATGTTACTGATCCAAGCTTAGGAAATTTAATGTTAGATTATTTAGAGCAAGGAATGTCCCCAGTAGAAGTAATAGAAAAAATAAAAAAAGAAAAAACAAATATTGATTATCGGCAACTACTTTTAATAGATAATTTTGGAAATCTATCATCTCATACAGGCAATAACATATTAGGAATTCATGGATTAGCCAAAGGATCTAATTGTTTAGCTGCTGGCAATATGCTCAAGGCTAAAAATATACCAGAAATTATGATTAATAGTTTTGAAGAACATTCAAATTTATTTTTTCCGGAACGGCTAATGACATCACTAAAAGCTGGATTGGATGCTGGTGGTGAAGCGGGACCAGTTCATTCTGCTGGAATTAAAGTTGTAGATGATACATCTTGGCCACTAATTGATTTAAGAATTGATTGGTCTGAGAATGACCCAATTGAAGAATTATATAAATTATGGAAGGCTTATGAGCCACAAATGCAAGATTATAAATCAAGAGCATTAGATCCAACTAAGGCACCAAGTTATGGTGTTCCGGGCGATTTATAAATATATGATTGAAAAAAATTCAATTGAAATTTTAAGAAAGCTTGTGGGCTTTGATACAACAAGTTTTAAATCAAATTTAGATTTAATAAAATTTATCGAAAATTATTTAAATGATTTTAATATTAAATCTGAACTCATTTATGATGAAAGCAAAAACAAAGCCAATCTTTTTGCTACAATTGGTGGAGACGCAAAAGGAGGGATAGTTTTATCAGGACATACTGATGTGGTCCCAATTAAAAACCAAAAATGGTCATCTGATCCATTCACTTTAACCGAGAGAGATAATAAATTATTTGGTAGAGGCTCTTCGGATATGAAAGGTTTTATTGCCGTTGTATTAAGTAGAGTTTCAAAAATGGTTGAGACAAAACTTAATAAGCCAATACACCTTGCTTTTTCATACGATGAAGAAATCGGCTGTGTTGGTGTGCATGGTTTATTAGATCTTATTGAAAAAAAAGCTATTAACCCTGAGTTTTGTATAGTGGGTGAGCCAACTAGTATGGAAGTAGTTATTGGACATAAGGGTAAACATGCTTACGGGGTAAAAGTTGATGGATTTTCATGTCATTCAGGACAAGCACCTTATGGGGTGAATGCAATCAACTATGCAGCAAAACTAATTACTTTTATAGAACAGCTAAATAAAGAAAAATCTAAAATAGGCCCATTTGATAAAGAATATGAAATTCCTTACTCAACATTACACACCGGATTAATTAATGGGGGTACAATTTTAAATATTGTTCCAAATTTGTGTCAGTTTGAATTTGAAATTAGACATCTTGCGGAAGATGACCCAAAAGAAATTATGCAAAGAATTCATCGATATGCTGAAGAATTAATTGCTAATGAAATGCATAAGATTTCCTCAAAAACAAATATTACTTTTGCAGAAAAAATAAATTATCCAGGTTTAAATATTTCGGAAACTATTAATCCTGTAAAACAGGTTAAAGATATTCTTAATGATACTAAACATAAAAAAGTTATATTTGGTACAGAGGGCGGATTGTTTAAAAAGAAATTAAACATACCCACAATTGTTTGTGGACCAGGAAGTATTAATCAAGCACATAAACCAGATGAATATATTGCCATTGAACAGATGGAAAAAGGTGGAAAATTCATGGATAGATTAATCAATAACTTAAATTATTAGATTGACCATAAGCTCAAATAAGAGTAATTAATAATCATCTTCATAACCTTATTAAGGCATATCGTTACTTAGATTAACAAAAAGTTAAGTAACGTTATGAAAAAATCTATATATTCATCAATTATAATATTTCTTTTAAGTAGTCAGCTTGCTGCAGAAGATATTAAACAAGCTGCAACAGCAAAGCTATCATCTGAATTAAATAGTTTGAAAAATAATTACATTAGTAATGCCATAACATCTTTAGAAAATTTAATAATTGAAAATATTCCAAATACGGAAGCTTCAATTACTGCAAGTGAAGATCAAAAACCCGAATGGGAAATTATTACTGTTCAACCCCTTAGAGATAATGGTCAAGATATTACATTTTTCCAAGGATCTTTATTAAGATGGGATGGAGATCGAGACACTATAAATCTTGGAATAGGTCAAAGAAAGTTTTTAATGAATAAGAATATTATGATTGGTGTAAATGCATTTTACGATCATGAGCTAGAAGTTGATCATAGTAGATTAGGTTTGGGGGCGGAATTAATAACTAGTGTTGGTGAGGCTCGTTATAACATCTATAGCGCAAATTCAAATACTCTAGAAAATTTAGATCGTGGAGCTGGTGCAAAAGAGTCAGTTTATGACGGTAGAGATTTTGAATTAGGTACTCATATACCTTATATTCCTGCTTGGAAAGTATATGCAAAATATTTTGAATGGGATTTAGGTAATATTGAAAATAATGGTTATACATATACGAGTGAATTTAATACACCGTTTGGCTTGATTGTTTCAGCTGGTTTAACTAAATACGATAATAGCAAAGATGAACAGCCATTTATTAAGATTTCATATAGTTCAAATAACAAATCTAAAGATAAAAAAATTACTCAAAATAGTGCATATAGTTTTAATTCTGTAGAAGATAAAAAACTAACTAAAGTAAGAAGAGAAAATAAAATTAAAATTAAGAAAATAGGATTTACTGTAAGTGCAGTTTAAAATTATAAAAATTTAGAGGGAATATTATGAAAACAATATTAAATAAATTTAAATATCTAGTTTTTGGATTTGCAATGTTATTGCAACCGATATCAATCATATCATCTCATGCTTTTGATACAGTTACCGCAACAAGTGTAGCAAGTCGTTTGCCAGCTT
>Ga0208425_1000881_pt1 | contig 10328 bp, 6 predicted proteins | sample DEB08_DNA_4_FD_185496 | JGI IMG/M metagenome (GOLD analysis project Ga0208425, IMG submission 185496) | Aqueous microbial communities from the Delaware River and Bay under freshwater to marine salinity gradient to study organic matter... | ecosystem: Environmental > Aquatic > Marine > Coastal ...
ATGAAAAAAGTACATTAAAATGGAGATTAGATAAAAATATGTGTGGCCCATCAATGATATTAGCTGAAATTGGCACACACGCTTATCATTTAATGAGATACGTAACAGGACTTGAAGTAAATGAGGTTTCTGCTGAAGTTAATTCTTTGTCTGATGAAATCTCAGTAGATGATAATGCTTTTATGACAGTTAGAATGAATAACAAAGCAAGAGGGTCAATATGGGTATCTTCCGCAGCCACCGGAGGAGAAAACGGTTTAAAGATAAGAGTTTATGGAACAAAAGGTGCTGTTGAATGGTTGCAGGATGATCCAAATATTTTAAAATTTACAGAATTAAATTCTTCAACACAAATCATTACCCGTGCAAGTGATGCTGTTTCCGATTTATCCATACAATCATCAAGAGTTGCTGCTGGTCATCCTGAAGGATTTTTTGAAGCATTCGCTAATATTTACACAGAGTTCGCTGACTCAATTCAAGCGAATTTGAAAAAAAATAAAAAAGATTTAATCCACCCTACTGTTAATGATGGTGTAATGGGAATCAAGTTTATTTTTGCAGCAAAAAAATCTTCTAATTTAAATTCTAAATGGATAAAAATTTAATTTTACAACTTGATTTTAAAATCTTGATCTGATCTAACTTTGGAATGATTAATTTTACATTACTTGGGGCTGGCAGAATAGGAAAAATGCATGCACAAATTATTTCTGATCATGAAGGTGCAAATTTAGTCAATGTTTATGATGTTAATCAGGAATTTGCCTCACAAGTTGCAAGTGATAACAACGCTAATATTGCAAAGTCTCCAATAGATGCAATTAAGGATGAAAATGTAGATGCTGTTTTAATAGCATCAGCAACACCAACGCATACTGAGTATCTAGTAATGTCTACTGAAGCTAATAAAGCTGTACTGTGTGAAAAACCAATAGACTTAGATATAAATAAAGTAAATGAGTGTAGAGATAGGATTGCTGGGTCTTCAAACTTAATTCAAATTGGTTTTAACAGACGATTTGATAAAAGTCATGCTAGCCTTCAACAAGCTTATAGTAATGGTGACATTGGTGACTTAGAAAAAATAATTATAACTAGTCGTGATCCATCTCCTCCAGGATTAGATTATTTAAATGCGGCAGGTGGGTTCTTTCGAGATACTACAATTCATGATTTTGATCTCTCAAGATTTATTTTAGGTGATGATCCGATCATTGAAATTTCTGCATTTGGAGATAATTTGTTTGATGAAAATGCAAAAATTGCTAATGACTTTGATACAGCAATGTTTATTCTTAGATCTAAAGCAGGTGTGTTAATACATATAAATAATTCTCGCAGAGCTGTTTATGGTTATGATCAGCGTGTTGAAATATTTGGAAGTAAGGGAATGATGATATCTGGGAATCAAACCCCAACATCAGTTAGATCATACACTGATAGCCACACTTCAAGTAAAGAGCCTATATATAATTTTTTTATTGAAAGATATGAGCAAGCTTACAAAGATCAGCTTGACAATTTTATTCACTCTGTGAAATCCAATAGCAAGTCCAAAGTTACCTTTGAGGATGGAAGAAACGCACTTATTTTAGCAAATGCTGCTTATGAATCTCACAATAATAAAAAAGTTGTATCAATTGATTTTTCATAAAATAAAGGATCTATATGAATGATTATATAACAAATCAAGCAAACCAATTTGAAGGTAAGATTGTTATTGTAACTGGTAGCACTCAAGGAAGTGGTGCAGAGACTGCTAAACTTTTTGCTGCAAGAGGTGCGAAAGCAATAACTATCTGTGGAAGACAAGAAAATAAAGGAATTCAAATAAAAAAAGAAATTGAAGAGTTAGGTTCTAAGTGTTTGTATGTAAAAGCTGATTTATCAAAAGTAGAGGATTGTAAAAAAATTGTTCAACTAACTGATCAAGAGTTTGGCACAGTGCATTCATTAGTTAATGTTGCAGGTTATACTGAAAGAGGAACTGTATTAAGCACAACAATTGAAAATTATGATAATAATTTTAATGTTAATGCAAGAGCTCCTTTTATATTAACTCAAGAAGTTGTTAAGATAATGATAAGAGATAAGAATAAAGGAACTATCGCTAATCTTTTATCAATGGCAATGTATAGTGGCATGCCATTTATCGTTGCTTATAGTGGTTCAAAAGCAGCTTTGGCAACAATGACAAAAAATATTGCTAATTCTTTAGCTGGTCATCAAATAAGAGTAAACGCTCTAAATATTGGTTGGACGGATACTCCTGCAGAACATGATATTCAAAAAAGAGTTCATAATAAGGGTGATGATTGGCTTGAAAAAGATGAAAATAATGTTCCTTTCAAAAGGTTAACAAAAACATTAGACGTTGCTAAAGGCCTTGCTTTTATGTGCTCTGATGAGTCAGGATTAATGACAGGTAGTGTGATAGATTTTGATCAAACTGTTCATGGATGGCATTCTTACTCAGCATATGAGACTAAAATGTTAGATGATAGTCTTTTGGGAGAGTAATTATTCAATTCCTAATAATTTTTTTCTTTCATCTGCCCAAGTTCTTATTAAGTTATCTACAGCGAGACATATAAAAGAAATAAAAATTCCAAGAGTAAAACCTATTCCAGCTCCATTTGGTCTAGATAAACTTCCCATAATAAGTTGACCTAAATCTTCTGTTCCAATTAACGCTCCTAGAACTATCATCATTAGAGCAAATATAACAGTTTGATTAATTCCTAACATAATATGAGGCAGAGCTAATGGGAGATCAATCAATCTCCATCTTTGAAGTTTTGAAACACCTGACATTGATCCTGCATCATGCAATGATGATGGAACGCTCCTAAGACCCTCAACAGTATATCTTGTAGCAGGAACGCTGGCATAAACAATCGCTGCTATCATTACTGAGGTATCAGTTATGCCAAATAATAAAATAACTGGTATCAAATAAATGAATGATGGAAAAGTTTGAAAGAAATCACAAATAGACAAAATTGATTTACTAGCAAAATCATTTTGAGAGCATAACGAACCCACTATAATTCCAGAAATAGCAGATACACCAACTGCAAATGTGGCCATATATAAAGTAATTAGAGTTCTGTCCCAATACTCTGATAATGCTATGAAAAGAATAAGACTTCCTACTATCAAACAAGATCTTAAACCTCCTATAATATAGCCCGCACCCATGAATAGAACAAAAGTAGAGATTACAGGCATATTAAGATACGCTTGCTTCATTGGCCCTAATACATTTGTTAATAAAAAAATATTAAATGAATTCAAATAATAAAAAAAAGTATTCCAAATCCAATCAACGAAGGCATCTAGGATTGGTGATACGGTAAGACCTTTATTAAAAGGAATTAAATATAAATAATTAAAACCTTCGGGAAAAAAATAAGAAGCAATAAAAGCTACAACTGAACAACAAGCAGTCAATAAAATAAAGAAAATAGATAATCTATTTCTTTGATAAAAATTAAGATTTGCAAAGTAATCTTTTTGTTTATTAGCCCAAGCTAAAGATAGTTTATCAAGCACTACGGCAATAATTACTACGCATATTCCAATTTCTGCTGCTTTACCTATCTTAAGAGAATTAAGTGCAACTTTTAAATTAAACCCAAGACCTTTAGCTCCAATAAAAGCAGCAATTGTTGTCATAGCTAAACATTGCATAATTACTTGATTGACACCAATCAATATATCTCTTCTGGCAGTAGGTATTAAAACTTTAAATAAGAGTTGAAATCTATTGCAACCACTCATTAATCCAGATTCAATAACTTCTGGTGAAATTTTTTTTAGCCCTAATATAGTTAATCGAACCATTGGAGGAGTTGCAAAAATTATAGTTGCTATAGATCCTGCATGATCTCCAACTCCAAATAAAACAACTATAGGAACCAAGTAAGAAAAATGGGGCATTGTTTGAGCAACATTTAAGATTGGTTGAAGTGCAGCCTCAACTCTTTTACTTAAGTATCCCCAAACACCTAATGATAAACCAATAATAAAACAGACTGGTGCTGTAAATAAAACCAATGACAAAGTTTGCATCGAAGGTTCCCATTGACCAAAAACAGAAACATAAAAAAAACCAATGCCAGCTAATAAAGCTAATCTAATACCTTCAAGCTTATATCCAATTATAATTGCACCAATGACTACAGCTGTCCATGGTAAAGCAGGAATTGAAATCCAAGTATTTGCATCAGTAATACTGTCTCCAAGTATAGAATTTACAGTTTGAAAACCTCCTAAAAAAACCTCTCTGATAAAAATTATAAAAAATAATACTGAATTAGATATTGATCTCGTAATTATTCTAAATAACGTTTTGTCCTCATACATTTGCCAGTCAGGATCCCATACAGGGATAGTAAACCAGTTGAACATTAAATTATCCAAAAGGACATTGAACATTAAGGGCAAGTCTTTTAATAATGGAGGCAATCTCCATAAATAGCTATTTTCATTCTTTGGTATAAAAAAATATAATATTAAAAAAATTGTAAAAAGAAAAATAAATTGTTTTTGTCTTGAATTTTTTAAATAATTAAACATTCAAATATTTATTTTCCAAATAAGACCGTGATTACTTTTTTTGGTTGCAATATCCCAATAGGTTTGTTGTCGTTATTAACATCAATTACTGTTAAATTTTCTTTGCTTTCTAAAATAGACTCGGCTACGGTTTCAATTATTGCATCTTTGGAGACAGTATTATTACCTGCTAAAGACTGATCATATTTATCCATTATTGATTCAATTTTTAATACTTTCTCTCTTGGAACATCTTCTGTGAATTTTTTTACATATTCTGTAGCAGGATTAAGCACTATGTTATCGGGTGTATCTAATTGCTCAATAATGCCATCTTTCATTATAGCAATTCTATCAGCAAGTCTTAGAGCTTCATCAAAATCATGTGTTACAAACATAATTGTTTTATGAAGTGAGGCCTGTAATCTTAAAAACTCATCCTGCATCTCTTTTCTGATTAATGGATCTAAAGCAGAAAAAGGTTCATCTAAAAACCAAATATCAGGTTCAACGGCAAGTGAACGCGCAATACCAACTCGTTGTTGTTGACCTCCTGATAACTCTCTTGGAAAATAATTTTCTCTTCCTTTTAAACCAACGAGCTCAACCATCTCCATTGCTTTTTTTATACTTTCTTCTGTGGCCAGTCCTTTAATGATAAGAGGGAAGGCAATATTTTCTAAAACAGTTTTATGCGGTAAAAGTGCAAAACTTTGAAAAACCATTCCCATCTTATTTCTTCTTAATTCAATAAGCTGCTTACTATTCATCTCTAGCAAATCTTCTCCATCAATGAAGATCTTGCCTGATGTAGGGTCAGTTAATCTAGAAATACATCTTAGAAGTGTTGATTTTCCAGAACCTGACAGTCCCATTACCACCAACATTTCACCTTTATGAATTTCAAAGGAAGCATCATTTACTCCAATTATACATCCGGCTTTTTGAAACTCTTCCGCGGAAATTGGACCACTGGCATTTTCTAGAAGTTTATTAGCATTGGTTCCAAATATTTTATAAACCGACTCACATTTTATTACAGGTTTTTGATTTATTGGTAATGAGTCATTCATGATAAACTTATAACACTCTAATGTTATTTAATTAAAAAAAAAATTATAAATATTAAAAAAAAATCCCCACTTATAAAAGAGGGGATTTTTGTTATAGTATTAATTTACTGTTAATTCATCCATCGATCCATAAGATCTCTATGTTCAGCAATGAAAGTAGTTGCTGCATCAGCATGACTCATGCCTTGATTATCAACTAGATCAGCCATTAGACCAATTTGAGGCGCAGTAAATGACATTTTTGTATAAAATTTATACGCAGCTGGGTGAGTAATTGGAAACTTTATATGAGCAGCTTTTTTAAGCCATCCTTTAGGTGAACCACAACCAGTGGTTTCTAAAGTTCCGCCATTCTCCATTCTGCAACCTTCAAAGTAAGGAGGGAAATCAATGAATGTAAAACCAGCAGCATCAGTAAAGTTAGGAGACCAGTTAAATATTACTGTTCCTCTTCCTTCTTTTTTTGCTGCATCAAGTTCTGCCCATAATGCATCAGCACTACCTGCAAATTTAACCATCCAGAGTTCATCAAGTCCAAGACCTTTTAATCTATTAGGCATAACGTCAGTATGCCATTCGTAAGGTCCTTCTAACCATCTACCTTTTCCACCTGAGTCAGCAGTTGCAAAGTTAGCTGCACACTCTGGAGATTTAAGAGCTTCCCAGTTTGGAAGACCAGGGCATAAACCTTCGTCAATTACCCAGTTAGGAATTCCCATTTCCTCAAAAGTTATAAGATCATGACTTCCAGCATCAATAAGACCACCTTTATCCATAGCTTCATAGAAAGGAAGAGCCATAGTAGACTCCCAAGTTTCGTGAGCTACATGTAAGTCTCCAATTCTAACAGCTTCGTATCTAGAAGCTGATTCAGCTGGAACTAATTCAGCCGTATATCCTTGTTCTTCAAAAATTTGTGCCATAACATTTGCCATAACTATTTGGCTCGTCCAGTTAAGCACTGGTATTCTAATAGGATCTGCTGCTTTAGCAATACTTCCAAAAACTGTGAAAGAAACAATCACAGCCGCTAAAACTAATCCTTTAAATAATTTTACCATATTACCTCCCGTTAGGTTTTGATTTAAATCAAAACAGACGTTATTCTCATATATGGACATTTCAGTCATTTATTTCATATATTGAAACAGGTTTTTACATTAAGAATTTTTTTTTATAGGATGTTTTTGAATTAGTTTTGGAGGAAAAATGACTAAAGTTGCAATTATAGGCTCAGGTCCTTGTGGATTATCATTGTTAAGAGCATTTCAACAAGCTGAGGAAAAGGGTCAAAAAATTCCTGAAATAGTTTGTTATGAGAAACAAGAAAATTGGGGTGGTTTATGGAATTATAGTTGGAGAACAGGCTCTGATCAATATGGTGACCCCATTCCAAACAGTATGTATCGTTATTTGTGGTCTAATGGACCAAAAGAATGTTTAGAGTTTGCCGACTATTCTTTTGATGAACATTTTAATCAACCTATCCCATCGTTTCCACCAAGAGAAGTTCTATATGATTATATTTTAGGGAGAGCAAAAAAAGCTAATATAAAAAAATATATACAATTTAGTACTACGGTAACCGAGGCAAAATTTAATGGAAATCAATTTGAAGTTTCTGTCTTAAATAAAAAAGATAACACCATAACATCAGATAATTATGATTATCTTATTGTTGCATCCGGTCATTTTTCTGTCCCATACATACCTGAATATGAAGGAATGAAATCTTTCCCTGGTAGAATTTTGCATGGTCATGATTTCAGAGATGCAGAAGAGTTTAGAAATAAAGATGTTGTTGTTTTGGGTAGTAGCTACTCTGCTGAGGATATAGCACTTCAATGTTATAAGTATGGGGCAAAATCTGTCACTATTGGGTATCGTCACAATCCGATGGGATTTAAATGGCCTGACGGTATGAAAGAAGTTCATTACTTAGATAGATTAGAGGGAAATAAAGCAATCTTCAAAGATGGCCATGAACAAAATGCTGATGCTATAATTTTATGCAGTGGTTATTTGCATCACTTCCCCTTTCTTGATGAATCCTTGAGGCTTAAAACAGTGAATAGATTATATCCACCAAAATTATATAAAGGTGTTGTTTGGCAAAATAATCACAAATTAATGTATTTAGGAATGCAAGATCAATTCCATACTTTTAATATGTTTGATTGCCAAGCTTGGCTTGCAAGAGATGTTATTATGGGTAAAATAAAAATGCCTACAGATGAAGATGTTGATAATGATATTAATAAATGGGTATCTGAAGAAGAGGCCTTGGAAGATCCAATTCAAATGATAGATTTTCAAACTGAGTATACAAAAGATTTGCATTCTTCATCTGATTATCCTGCAATTGATTTTGAGCTAATTAGAAAACATTTTAAGGTTTGGGAACATCATAAAGAAGAAGATATTATGACCTATAGAAATAATTCTTTTTCATCGGCAGTAACGGGAACAGTTGCACCTATTCATCACACATCATGGGCAGAGGCTATGGATGATTCGATGGAAACTTTTATGAAATCTAAATAGTAAGGATTTTTTTAAAACGAGAGACTTATTAAGCTCTGACTCTGCTTTTAGTAGGGTCATAAAATGGAAAGCTGACAACTTTTGCTGGTATTCTTTTTTGATGTCCATCCAGTTTACCAATTTCAAGCGCAGTACCTAACTCTGATGAGCGAATATCTATTCGACATAAGGCAATATTTTTGTTTAGAGTTGGGGAAATTGTTCCACTAGTTATAATCCCAACTTGAGCTCTGCCTAAGTGCACACAATCTCCATGATTAACTTTTTCATTTCCTTCTATTTCTAGACCAACTAATTTTTTATGAGGATGAGCTTTTCTTTCTATCAATGCTTCCTTACCAATAAAATTTTGTTCTTTAGATTTAAGAGGGACTGTAAAACTTATTCCAGCTTCGAAAGGATCAGTTTCATCACTAAACTCATGACCTCCTAAAATTAATCCTGCCTCAATTCTAAGCATATCAAGAGCCTCAAAACCCATAGGAGATATATTAAATTCTTGACCAGCTTCCCATACAGCATCCCAAACGTTTGGTGCATCATCAGGATGACAGTAAATTTCATAGCCAAGTTCTCCGGTGTAACCTGTTCTAGATAACATAATAGGGATTCCAGTATGATCACCAATCCGACTAATTGTAAAATGAAACCACTCTAAATTATTGACATCAGGGTGAGCTGGAGGTGTCCATATTATTTTAGATATGACTTTTCTACTATTTGGCCCTTGAACTGAAATATTATGAAGATGATCTGTAGAAGATTTTATATTTACGTGAAGTTTTAATTCATCACTTAACTTAGTTAGCCACTCTCCTGAATAATCACTTCCACAAATCCATCTAAAGTTATGATCACCTAATTTATATAGTGTGCCATCATCAATCATAGTTCCATTTTCATAACACATCGCTGTGTACACTACTTGACCAATTGATAATTTTTTGATGTTTCTAGTAAGGGCAACATTGAGTAACTCTTCTGCATCAGGACCAATAACTTCAAATTTTCTTAATGAAGATAGATCCATCATTACAACATTGTTTCTGCATTCAGTATATTCTTTTATAGTACCGTAATTATTAAATTTATTAGGTATCCAAAAGCCTGACGAGTCCATCATATCATTTGTTAATTGAGATGTTCTTGGGTGAAAACCTGTTTCTTTTGTTAACATAAAATCACTCCCAGCATTTTTTCTATAACCGATAGATTTTGAAAATCTATTTTTTTCTGAATAAACTCTAACGTATATATCTGTAGGGTTCCAGTCATTTGCAGTATCTATATCATCAGGACATCCTGACGAGACACAAACAAGATCTTTTTGGGCTTGGAAAAGAACATAGTCACCAGCTCGAGACCAAGGCATATCAGAGTAAATTACATTGTTTGCATCTATCCCTGTGTTAAAAAATAAATTTATAGCAGCCCAACCATTTCTTTTTTGAACACCATATTGATCAAGAGCATAATTAAAATTATCTGAACAATTTATATGCCCAAAATATCCCAGATCTTCATAAAGTTTTTTTGTGCATGCTGTACCAAAAGTATCGTGGCGACCAATAGTATCTTGAACCACTTCTACTAAAGGTTCTAAGTTTTTATCAAAATATTTTGAATGTAAGCCAGGCATTGCATAGGCCCCACCTACTATTGCTCTACTTGCTGTTGTGTCAATTGACAATTCCTCACCATGTTGAAGAGCTTTGCTATCAAAAGCCATAAAGTCTGAGCATTGTCTGCCATATAAATCTATAATTTGAATGTAATCACCTTTTTTAATTTCGTATGCATTAGCAGAGCTATGTTTAATTAATATTTCTTCACTAGGCGTTGCTAATGGCTCTGGTAAAATTCTCTCTAATTTATTATTTTTTGGATTAATTCTTTTGACTATAACTTCTATATCAGTGGGAGGGTTTTGATTTCCAACAATCATATTTTCCCCAGGACATGCTATAACAGCAAAACAATTTTCATTTACCAATATTTCTTCACTAGTGTCTCTTTTTGAGTTTTCATTAAAAATTAAAGTAGAAAAAAATTTATTAAGATTGATGTTTTTATTTTTTAATTTTTGAATTAAAAAAAATTTATCTGAACTAGTGCTTAAAACTTTTTTTAAAAAAGAATCTTCAATAT
>Ga0208425_1000888_pt1 | contig 10271 bp, 19 predicted proteins | sample DEB08_DNA_4_FD_185496 | JGI IMG/M metagenome (GOLD analysis project Ga0208425, IMG submission 185496) | Aqueous microbial communities from the Delaware River and Bay under freshwater to marine salinity gradient to study organic matter... | ecosystem: Environmental > Aquatic > Marine > Coastal ...
TGGGTACAGGAAATGGTGGTAATGATAATGATGTAAATTATATTGGATATATTTTTTCTGAACGCAAAGGCTACTCAAAATTTGGAAGCTATGTCGGAAATGGAAATGCTGATGGAACATTTGTTTATACAGGATTTAAACCAGCTTTTGTTATGGCTAAAAAATCAAGTGGAACAGAAGATTGGAGTATAACAGATAATAAAATGAACACATTTAATGTTTGTAATAACAAATTAAGACCAAATTCAAGTTCCCAAGAAAGCACAGGTAATGCTCACATAGATTTTACTGCACAAGGTTTTAAATGGAGAAGTACATCTGGCGAATTTAATGCTTCTGGAGCAACTTATATTTTCATGGCTTTCGCTGAAAATCCATTTACAACATCAACAGGAGTGCCTGCAACGGCAAGATAATTATGGCAAATTTATATAAAAACTCAATGTTTGATTTAACAACTACTAATAGCACAGTTGTTTATACCTGTCCTACAGACAGAACAGCTTTAATTAAAACTATACAAGTAACAAATATTCATAGTGGAGCTAATGAGATAGAAGCATTCACAACAGACGCATCAAATTCTGGTGCAGTACATGAAATATCTCATATATCTTTAGCATCAAAAACAACTGAAAATTTAGCTAAAGGTACTATAGTTTTAGAATCAGGAGATACTTTAAAATTAAAAGCACAAACTGCTGACGATATAGCAGGGATAGTATGTGTATTAGAAATATTTGACGAAAAGAGTGCGTAATAATATATTGTTATTAATCATTTTTTAATGTATTTATGGAATTAGTACAAATACCAATTAAAGAACTTGATAAAGTTTGGGGTATGGTAGAAAAAAATATCAAATCTGCTTTAGCTTATTCAGGTCAACTTACCGATTCAGATTTTGTTTATGAACTAGCTAAAGAAGGCAAATTTCAAGTTTGGGTTATTTGGGATAAAAACCAAAAAAAAACAAATGATAAATATTTTGGTGTAGTCGTTACTGAGATAATAAAAAGAAAACATGGTAAAGTATGTCATGTCTATATTGTAACTGGAAGGCAAATGTCTAAGTGGCAACATCTCATAAGTAGAGTTGAAGAATTTGCTAAAGACGAAGGTTGCAAAATGATGGAACTAATTGCTAGACCAGGTTGGCAAAAAGTCTATAATAATCATGGTTACAAAAGAACCCATGTTGTTTTAGAAAAACAAATTAAACAAGAGGATAAAATATGAGTTTTGGCGGAGGATCATCAGGAGGAGGTGGAACACAAACAACACAAGTAACACCTTATGCACCAGCACAACCAGCATTAAATCAAATACTATCAGAAGCTACAAATTTATATGGACAAGGTGTAGGAGCATCAGGTTATGTTGCACCAACCCAACAAACTTTAACTGGTCTTGCAGGACAAGAAGCATTAGGTACAGCTGCACAACAACAAATGGCAGCAACACTTGGTGGACAATATTTAAATCCTTTCTTATCCCCTTTATTACAGCAAACTGCTGGAGATATTTATACTAATGTAGCACAACAATTTAGTGGTGCAGGTAGAACACCAGGTTCTCCAATGATGCAAAATCAAGTAGTTTCACAAGTAGCAAATGCTGCACTACCTTTGGCATTCCAAGAATATGGAACTGAGAGAGGAAGACAATTAGGTTTAGCAACTCAAATACCTAGTCTAACTCAAACAGGAGCTCAATTAGAAAACATTCAAAGACAAGCACAACTTGCTCCATATCAATCATTGCAAAACTATGCAGGTCTTGTTTCACCAATAGCAAGTGGTTTCCCAGTTCAAGCTGCTCAAACTCAAACACAAGCTAACCCATTCTCAACTGCTATGGGTGGTGCTTTATTAGGTGGTTCTTTCGGTGGAGGAACAGGTGCTTTAATAGGTGGTGGTTTAGGTTTACTAGGAGGATTACTATAATGGATAAACTAAATAAAATTTACTACGATATTGAAACTAAAATAAAAAATAAACCTGTTAAATATATTATAGGTTTATATATTCTATTAATTGTTTCTATAATTTTATAACCTAAGAGGAGTTATGGGTTTACTTGACGGAAATTACGAAGATGAAAGACTTACTAAAAAAGTTAAACCTGCTATTCAAGGTGGTGGTTATAACTATTTAGGAAAGCAAGAAACTGTAACTGTACCTAAAAGATGGTTATCTGATCCAGATCATGTAGTTGCAGAATTAGCCTACATTACTCCAAAAGAAGCAAAAGTATTATTAGATTTAAATTTATATGGTTCATTAGATGGAAAACCAAATAATGCACCTGGAGGTTTACCAAGCCTACAAGGAGATATGGGTTCTGTAGGAGGAGGTGGATCATCTGGTGGTGGTGGTGGTGGCGGTGGAGGAGGAGGTAGAGATTATTCTTCAGTTCCTGCATCTACACCTAGTACAAAACCTTCTGCTCCTCCAGGTGGTGGTTCTACATCATTAGGTTCAGGTAGAGATTATTCTCCTCCCTCATCTTCTGTTGGCAATCAAGATGATGCTAGATTAGATTATATAACAGGAGATTATTTAGATTTAACTCTTACTCCAGAACAAAAAGAACAATTTTCAGATTATAGAGAAGGTGTTTCTGAAGCTATAAGTCCAAGTACAAAAACAAGTAATAAAATTATTAGTGGGTTATTAAGTGCAACTTTATTTCCATTTGCTGGAAATTTATTTAACGCATATATAGATGCTACTGCTATGGGATATAGTGTTCCTAATCCATTTGAAGGATTATTTGGGAGTGGTAATATAACACCTGAATCAATTAAAAACTTTCAAGATCAAGGTGGTGGTGGAGATGGTGGAAATAATAATTTTTCAAATATTTTTAGCAATATAATTAAACAAATGACTCCAGATTCTCAAGTCAATCAATACTTTGCTAATCTTGGAACATCATCACAATCTCCTCTTTCATCTAGCTTAGAAACAAGCTATAATACTGCTAAGGCAAATATAAATAGTATATTGGGTATGACACCAACTAATCAACAATTTGGTTACTCACAAGCTCCCTATGGCTTACTAAGTAGTACAAATATGGCAGACAACCCTTTTAACATACCATACTTACAACAAAGAGGATTAATATAATGAGCATACTAGACGCACTAAATAGAAGATACAAACAAGTACAAGGTTTATTAAATACACCAATGAATCAACAGAGTGGTGGATTATTAGGTAATATACCTCAATCTGCTTTACTAGGTTCTGCTATTTTTGGTCAAGGTGTTCAAGGTAAAGATCCTTTTTCTGCATTACTTCCTGCTGTTGCTCAAACAGCACAAATACAAAAATTAATGACTCCTAAAGTTGGTGCATTAAAACAAGCATACGATCCAAATAAAATAAATGAAGATGGATCAAAAGGTGGTGTTGTCTATGCTAGTGATACAGAGATAAGAGCTAAAGGTTTAACTCCTGCTTTACCTACTGAAACTATAGCACAAACTCCAGGTGGAGGATTAACAGTTAGTAAAAGTTATGGCGGTGGAACTGGAACAGCTAATCAAAAAAATTTAGATTTAGCAAATGAAATAAAATCAACTAATTTTGAATTAAATAATGTTGGAAATACTTTACTTACAAATTTAAGAAAATCTAAAATTGGTGGAGTTGGTGCAACAATATCAGCATTAGATAGTGTAGGATCTCAATTAAATCAAGCCGCACAAGTTTTTGGATTTGGAAAAAGTTTTAACGATACAGGTAGTGGAGCAATTGATAGTGTTCTTACAAAAGATTTTAAATTAGATAGAGAAGCTGTTAATTATGAAAAAGTTAAATCAAATGTTGTTAATATGGCTTTTTTAATGGCAAAAGCTGATGAACCTGGTGGAAGATTTTCTGATAAAGATATTGCTTTAAGAATGAGAGAATTAGGTATATCTCAAAATCCTGAAAAAACAGCACAAGTAATAGAAGGTGTTTTAGAATTAAGAAATAGAAATGCAAAAAATAAATATAAACTTTATTCAGGTGGTTTAGAATTAGAATCATTTCCAGAATTAGAACAACAAAAAAAAGAATTTGAAGCAATAGATCCATTAGGTTTAGGATTATAAAATGGCAAAAAGTATAGCTGAAATAAAAAAAGAAAATCCTTATTATGCCAATGTTCCAGATATAGAACTTGCAGACACTATTTATAATAAATTTTATAAAGAAAAAGTTAGCAAAGAAGATTATTATTTAAATGCTTTTCCAAATTTAGCAGATGAAATAGTTGAAAATCAAACTATTATTTCACCAGATGATGAAATGTTTTTACCTAAAGGAGGTAGAGAACTTTTAAATTTTAGACCTACTGTAGGAATGATTGCTGAAAGAGATGGTGTTTCTATTGATGATCCAGCTACATCAAAAGCAAGATTTGGTGGTTCTTTGGGTATGAATCAACAACAAAAAGCACTTGCTATTAAAAACTCTTTATCAAAATTATATAAACAAGATATAGATGTTCGTATTGGTGCTAATACTGGACAACTAGAATATTTTAATCCAGAAAAACAAAAATATGCTTTAGTAGATAAACCTGGTCAAGATTGGGGAGATTTTGCTGATATGGGTGGAGATGCTATGGTTATTATACCTGATCTTGCAGTAACAGTATTTACAGCAGGTGTTGGAAAAGCTATTGGTGGTGGTGCTGCAGCAGCAGGTATTGGTGAATATGCAAGATTAAAACTTGGTCAAACATATTATGATATTAATAAATATAATCCAGATGGATCTGAAGTTACCGATACTCAATTAGTTGGTGAAGCGGCAAAGACAGCAGGTATATCTCTTGGATTTGGTTTAGGTGGTGTTGGTTTAGCAAAAACTATAAAAGGTGTAAATAATCTTGTTAAAGGAAGAATTGCTACTGATGATTTTGTTGAATTAGTAGGAAGTAAAACAGAAGCTGAAGATATTTCAAAACAAATAAATGATAAACTTGCAGAAGCTAAATTAAATTCTAGATTAAAATTTAAAACATCACAAGCATTAGATGATCCAGATTTAATGGCAGCACAAGAAGCTTTTGAGAAAACAAATAGATTAGGTTATGTTGGAGAATTTAGAGAAGCAAATGTAAAAGAAATGAATGCTTTAAATGATTATTTTTCATTATTAAGATCAGAATTTGATCCTAAAGGATTATTTAAAGATCAAAATCAATATGATGTAGGAACTTTAATAAAAGGTGTAATTCAAAAAAGAAATGAACCTCAAATAAAAACATTAATAAAAGAACAAGAAGCTACACAAAATTTATTAAATCAAACTATTAATGAATTACCAAGTGGAACCAAAGTTGCAACAGGTGTTAATGTTAGAAGTGCTATAGAAGATACAAGAAACATATTTAAAAAAAATTCTGAATTTGCGTTAAGAAAATTAAATGAAGCAGCAGGTGGTGTTAAAATAAAATCAGATATTTTTGGTAAAGCAATTAAAGAATTAGATGATAAACAATTAGATACTATTTTTAATAGTTCAGATCCATCAATTGCAAAAACTTTAAGAGGAGATGAAATATTAGATGGAAGTGCAATAGTTAATGTAAATACTTTAAGAAATTCCATGTCTTATTTAAACAGACAAATTAGAAAAGGTGAAAAAGGATTAACAACAGAAGATATAGATACTGGTGCATATAAGTATATAGTTGGTAAAATTAATGAACAAATTAGAAGGGATGCTCCAGATTCATTTGTAAATGCTTTTGATATGTTTAATGATATTTATTCTAAAGGAAAATTAAGATTAGATGAAACAATTATTAAAGATGTAATGAAAATTAAAAACAAAAGATTAGTTTATGCTGATGACAAAATATTTGATATAACTTTTAAAAAAGGAGCAGGAAGCAAAAGAGTTGCTGAAGAATTACATGATGTAATTAAAGATTATCCAGATGCTATGTTGGCTTATAAATCTTCTATTAATGATTTTTACAAAAAAGAAGTTATAGATAATGATAAAGTAAATCTTATTAAACATAAAAATTTTATTGAAAATTATGGAGATAATTTAAAAGTATTTTTTAATCCTAAAGAATACAATCAAATAACTAAAATAGGTGGATTACAAAACACTATTAATAATATTGAAAAAACAAGAAATGATTTAATTAAAAAATTAAATAAATCTTTTGAAGGTAAACTAGAAAGTGCTTCACCTGGAGAATTAGTTGATAAAATATATAAACCAAATAACATTGGTGAAATAAGACAATTAAAAAATATTTTATCTAAAGATCCTGAAATATTTCAATCATTTCAAAATAATGTTATGAAAGATTTAAACGAAAGAGTTACAACTAAATCTGGTTCTTTAAATATGGATATTGTAAGTCCAGAAAAATTTAAAAGTTATATTTATGGATCTGGTGGTGAAAAAGGTTATCAATTTGCTTTAAGAGAAATATTTGGTAATGAATTTATGAAAAATTTAAAACTATTTAATGATGGTTTACAAATTACAGCAAGAACAGCACCTGCATCTTTACAAAGAGAAGGTGTTTATGGAAATGTTATTTCAGATTTTATTAGAGCTAGAATAGGTCAATTTACTCCTCAAGGTAGATTATTAACTGCTGGTAAAAGACTTTATACAACTGCATCAAATAGAATATTAAAAAATGCAATTTTAAATCCAGAAAATTTAAAAGATTATATAAAATTAAGAAACCTTAAAAAAGGCTCAATAGAAACTGCATACATTTTAGGTAAATTAAATGGTATGGTATTTATGGATTATACTCAGGATTAATTATGCCAAGAAGATCTGCAACAGAAGTGAAAATTGATTTCCTAGTAAAAGAAGTAAAGGAACTTAAGCATGAAACAACTTCTTTAAGAGCAGATATTAATAAAGGTAAGGGTGCTTTATGGTTACTATTAATCATAGGAAGTTTAATTACAAGCGGATATAATTACTTTATAAAGTAAATTATTTTGAAATCAGATAAACAAATAATCTCTGAAAGACAAAAGAAAACATCAATAAAAGGAACAGTAGGCGAATACCAAACCATTGCTGATTACACTAGGCAAGGTTATTGGGTAGCAAAATCAGTAGATCCTAGCTGTCCATTTGATCTTGTTATCGTAGATAAAAATGGTAAAATGCAATTGATAGATGTTAAATGTGCTACCTTTAGAAAAAACAAAAAAGGTAAAAGTTTAAAAAATAAACCAAAAGGTACTTATAGAATTTCTAGAAGTCCAACTAAACTACAAAAAAAACTTAAAGTTAAATTAAAGATGTTTCATTATGATTGATAGATTTTTATATAGATTCTTTGAAATGCTAGATAATTTCTTTGATAGATTTATCTCTGATGCACAACCACCTAAAAAAAGGAAAAAGAAATGATTAAAAACTTTAAAGACATAGTAATATTATTAATCACAAGTGGTGTTCTAATACTTTTGGGTGTGATTATCATAGGAGATTATTGGGTAGCACTAGAAGAAAACAGACCAGTAGATGAAAGTGTCATAACACTTATGAAGATGTCAGTTACAGGATTGATTGGTGTTATAGGTGGTTACATAGGTGGTAGCAAATGAGAGATAACAAAGTTTTAGAGTCGTTTAAAAAGAAGATAGAAAAGAATTTAAAAGAGATGAATATCTTTAAGCATTTAAGACAAGAGGTAGATCATGGTGCTAATGGTACACAAGGCTATGTAATTAAAAAAGGTATTAACAAAGGTAAAGTTGTTAAATAGTTTATGAGGATAAATATGAATTATTATTTTACAGGTGGTATCATTATAGCTTTTATTATTTTAACAATAATTGTGAGTCCAATATGAATAGAAAAATAAATTTGTTTTTTCATAAGCTATCTTTGGCATGGTTATCATGTATGATTTTTATGGTTCAAGGAAACTTAACTGCATTAACATCTACTCATGCCTTAATCGCAACAAGAACTGGTGCAATCACAGGTTTCTTAGTTGTGCTAATGTCTTTAATACCTATAAAGTTTCATTTTAAATTACCTATCTTTATGTTCATAGGTTGTTTTGTTGCTGATATATTATCTCATCCTACACACTTTGGTGAGTATTGGAGTGAAGCATTTTGTACTGCATTACTTGCTGCAATATTTTCTTACGTAATAACTTTATCTCCTGCAGGTAAAAAACTACAAGAGTATTTGGATGACTAGAAAAACTAATACAATGTTAATAGGTTTATTGGGTACAATTTTATTAGGTTTAGCAACATGGACATTAGTTACATTAATAGAGCTGCAATTAGTAGTAACTATGATTCAATCTGATTTAATGTCTATTGATAAACAATTTGGCAGGGTATATAATTTTATAGACTCTGTTAGAAGTAAATAAGGATTTAAGTTATGTGGTTTAATTTATTAGGAATGGCAGTAAAAACTGGTGCTGAGGTTTATAAGAATAGACAAGAAACTAAAAAATTAGAATCTTTAGCTGAGAAAAATCATATGGCTAAGATGGCTTCAGGAGAAATAAATTATCAAAAAGCTGTAATGACCAATCAAAATCAAGGTTGGAAAGATGAGCTAGTTTTAGTAATTGTAGTTCTGCCAATTGTAGTCCTTTCATGGTCTGTATTTAGTGGAGATCCACAAGCAAAAGAAAAATTAGATTTATTTTTTGAATATTTTAATAACTTTCCAGAATTTTATAAATGGTTAGTTCTTGGAATATTTGGTAGTATATATGGTCTAAAACCAGGTATGGATTTATTTAAAAAGAAATAATGTCTGACAACTTAGAATTGTTAAACGAATATAAAGAACAGGTCAGAATACTTAAGCAAGAGATTGCTGAGTTGCAAGACGCTGGTAAATCTAAAGATAGTGCTAATAAAAGGTGCTTACAAAAACTAGAACATATTAGTATTGATTTAGAAGAAGCTAATAAAAAAATTAAAGAATTAAAAGAAAATAACAAAATAATGCTTGAACATCCTTAATGAAATTTTTATTAGTAATAACTATCTGCTCATCTAGTTTAGGAATTTGTATAAACCCTCAACCAATGGGACAGTTTGATAGTTGGTATGAATGTTCTAATCAAGGTTATTCTCTTGCTTATGATTTTAATAAATCTATGGGTAAAGATAGAGTGAACGAAGAAAAGACTATTGTTAATTTTTCTTGCCAAGAATTTGACTCAATTTAATGTGGTGTGTCATATGGAAAAAAGAAGATAGTTTATATCAAATTTTTACCAATCTTATATTTGATTCTGAGAAAAATGCTTTAGAGTTTATAAATAAACAAAAGTCTATGCGTAAAAAACATGATTGCAGAGCAGTTAAATATGATTATAAATATTTTAATGGAGTAACCGAAAATGAAATTGACAGATAATTTTACATTACAAGAGATGATACAATCTCAAACTGCTTTAAGAAATGGCATAGATAATACGCCAAGCTCAGAGCATATAGAGAACTTAAAATTATTATGTGAACATATTCTACAACCTTTAAGAGATGATTATAATTTACCTTTAGTAATTACCTCTGGTTATAGATCAAAAAAATTAGCAGGATTAGTTGGCTCTAAAATTACCTCACAACATTGTTCTGGTTGTGCAGCAGATTTTACTATTCCAGGTGTTGATAATAAAAAAGTATTTAAACACATCATAGAAAATTTACCTTTTGACCAAGCAATTCTTGAATATTATACTGAAGATAATGGTGGATGGATTCATGTTTCTTATGTGCCAAATGGCAGGGGACAAGCACTAACTAAAGATAAAGAAGGTTATAAAACATGGCAATAGATAAAGCTAAAATGAAATGTAATTCACCTAAAAGACAAATATCAGGTGGTAAGAAATTTGTAGTTAAAGCTTGTAAGGGTGGTAAGGAAAAGATTATAAGATATGGTGATGCCAATATGACTATAAAGAAAAACATTCCTGCAAGACGAAAATCTTTTAGAGCTAGACATAAATGCGAAACTGCTAAAGATGTATTTAGTGCTAGATATTGGAGCTGTAAAAAGTGGTAAAAAAATTCTTGATAAAAAGTATAGTTAAGTTAAGAATGCTATATGCCGATTTAAGAGGTCATCATGGTAAAAGATGGAACTATGAACCTTCTGATTGGTATATGGGTAAACATAAAAGGAGAAAATAATATGCCAATGGTTAATGGAAAAAAATACCCTTACACTAAAAAAGGTAAGGCAGCTGCAAAAAAAGCTAAAATGAAAAAATATAAGAAAAAG
>Ga0208425_1000892_pt1 | contig 10229 bp, 5 predicted proteins | sample DEB08_DNA_4_FD_185496 | JGI IMG/M metagenome (GOLD analysis project Ga0208425, IMG submission 185496) | Aqueous microbial communities from the Delaware River and Bay under freshwater to marine salinity gradient to study organic matter... | ecosystem: Environmental > Aquatic > Marine > Coastal ...
TGATGATACTCACAAATTTACCGGTTCACTATCAGTATCCGGTGGTCTTTCATTCCCATTATCAGGTTCTACAATTACTTTTGATGGGGAAGGTGGAAACACTCAAATAGCAGCACCAAATGATACTCAATTACAATTAAAAGTAAAAGGAGTTCAAGGAATTAATATATTTAATACTGGTGTAATTGTTAATGAAGGAGGAACTACTGTTAATTTCAGAGTAGAAGGTGATGATGACCCTAATCTATTATTTACATCAGCCGCAGCTGATAAAGTAAACATTGGTTCATCAACATTTGGAGATGAAAAATTAAAAGTAGCAGGAAATACTGGAATAACCGGTTCTTTAAATGTATCTGGTTCTATCACATCAAACCAAACACCAAATGTTCATAGTTTATCTGGGTCATTGCATGTAAGTGGTGGTATAGGCGGAACATTACATTTATCATCATCAACATCCACACCAATGATACAATTTCACCAATCTTCTTCTGATGCTGCAGTTTTACTACAAACAGATGAATATGGAGCAGACCTTTGGAAAGTAATAGAGTTTAGTGAAAAAAATCACTCAGGACTTTTAATTGGACAACATTTTAATACAGCCACAGGTGATACCATTAGAGTTAGAGCCGGTGGTAATGGTGATTGTGATGTAGAACATCATTTAGGAGATAGTTCATTTATGGTAACTGATTTAGGTGATACAACTACAGCTTACGCAAAAATAGATTCATCAGGACTTACTACAAGTGGAAGTGTTACGGCGTCCAATGGTGCAACAATAGGTAATACTGAAACTGGTTCATTCACATTATCAGAACTTAATGTTATAGGAACTGGAATTGGACTTACATTAGCATCAACTAATGGAACTGCTGGATTAATAATTAGAGATAATAGAGCATCAAACAATAGTTCGGTTGTTCAAAGAAGTGATGGAAGATTATCATTAGCCGGAACAGACACCCTTTGGGGTTCAAGTGGTATTGAAATAACATCAACCGGTAGAGTAGCAGTTGGTGGAACATCATTTGGTCGTAATGATGGTAGTTTAATTGAAAGATTTTTAGTTCACGGTTCTGCAGGAATAACCGGTTCATTACATACATCTGGGTCTATCACGACACAAGCAAACATTAGTGGTTCAATCACTTCAACTGGTTCTCTTGGAGCCTTATCCATAGGACACGGAACACCAGATAGACCTTTAAGAGTTTACGCACAAGCAGCAGATAGTAATGTTGCAAGATTTTCACACGGTAGTTCAAATAGTGCAATAGATATTTACACCGGAACTAATGGTGGATTAATCAATGTAAGAAATGGAAGTGGAACTGCAACTATAAATCTTGATGCAAGAAACAATAGACTAAACCTTACAGATAGTATCAAGTCTACTTATGGAACTGGTAATGATTTAGAAATTTATCACGATGGTTCTAATTCTAATATTGTAAATCAAACTGGAGATTTATATTTATACAATACTGGAACAGCAGATAAAGATATTATTTTTGTTCTAAACGATGGTGGTTCTAATGTTGATGCACTAAAATTAGACGGAAGTGATGCCGGAACTGCAATATTTAATCAAGACATTAGATTAGAAACAAACGCAACTTATATTCATTCCACAGATGCTTCCGGTAATAAACCAAGAATGTTTGGTATTAATGCAAGTGATAATACTTACATAGGGCCAATAGATTCTTATGCAGGTGGTAGTATTTTATACGGAACAAGCACTAATGTAGTAGACCAAATATTTTACACTAGTGGTTCAGAAAGATTTAGAATTACTTCTGCAGGAGATTTAAGAATACCAGCAACTAACAAACTTTATTTTGACGGAGGAACTCATACTTATATCTATGAAGCATCAGCAGATGTGTTAGATATAGTTGTTGGTGGACAACAGATGTTGCAATTAGTAGAGGGTTCAACTGATTATATTAGAACACCTGATAATGTATTATTAGGAGTGGGTGGTGAAATAGACTTTTATATGAATCACGATGGAACAAATTCAGTTCTACAAAATAATACTGGTAATTTAACTATTAAAACTACAACAGCAGATAAAGATATTATTCTTATGTCTGATGATGGTTCGGGTGGAGAAACTGCTTACCTAACATTAGACGGAAGTACAACAGATTTATCATTAACACCACCTGGAATTACTCATCTATTAGAAGCGAACACTGGAACACCAGCTTCAACATACGCCGCTCCATTATCTGCTAGTTTAGTTATTGAAGATAATGCCACACCAACAAAAAATAGTATAGTTATTAAAACGCACGATGTTGGAGAAGATAATGTAATCGGGGCATTAAAATTTGTATCTTCACCTGATTCATCAAATTTTAATTGGACTGGAATACAAGGTATAGCCGGAACAAGTGCAATGGCACAAGATTTAGTATTTTATACAAGTGATAGTAATACAGGAGGAGTTACATCTACTGAAAGATTAAGAATAACTCAAAATCAAATTAGTGGTTCAATCGCTTCAACTGGTTCATTTGGTAGAATTGAAGCCGACTCATATAATTTAGCAACATTATCAGAAGTATCCGGTGGATTAAGTTCAACCGGTTCATTTGGACAATTAATTATTCAAAAAGAAGGTTCAAGTGGAATGTCTTACGGTTCATATAATTTTAGAAATACAGCAATATTTGAAGGTAGTAATGCAAGTGGAGCAACTATTGCAATATCTGCGAAAAATACCGGATATAGTGGTATTTTCTTTGGAGACCAAGATAACACAACACAAGGACAACTTCAATTTGACCACACTACAAATTCATTTAAATTTATAGAAGGTGGAGTTTCTATGATGGAAATAGACACCAGTGGTAATACTTCACTTCCACAAGGTAATCTTAATATAACGGGTTCAATAAATGTATCCGGTTCAGTATTACCAGTAGGAGACAATAGTGCTGTTCAAGATATTGGTTCTTCAAGTAAAAGATGGAATGATGTATTTGCAGTTCAAACAACTGTCGGTGCGGTATTTGAAACCGGATTAAGAAGTGAAGGAATTGGTAAAGAAGAAACAGGAACAATCGTAGTGTGGAGAAATGGTAAATTAGTTCCTTGTGATACATCAGAAGACACAATGGTAATGGGTGTTGTTAAACAAGGAAAAGATGAACCGATTGTAATGGGAGCGGAACCAGTGTTAGTAACGGGTGATGTAAAAGAAGGTGACTTTATTACTACATCAACGAAGTTAGGACACGGTAAAAAATTAGAATCGGGATATTTATTAAAGAAAGAAATGTTTGGAAAAGTTATAGCTCAAGCATTAGAAAATGCATCAGGAAATTCAAGTTTAATTAAATGTATGATTAGGAAAATGTAAATATGTCTAAAACAATATTAACATCAACATTAGTATCAGGTTCAATAACATCAACGGGTTCGTTTGGTGATATTAGATTAGTTAATCCAACAGGACACTCTAAAATATTATCAAATGATTCATTAGTGTTGGGAGCCAAATCAGTAGTTTCGGTCAATATTGATTATGACGGAAATCAAACAGATAGAGCATTTATTGTAAGAAACAATACAGATTTAGCTACCGGTGGAACAGAATTATTTAGAGTTAATGAAGATGGAAATTCAATATTTGCTGGTGATGTTAGTAGTTCAGTAGCTTCAACCGCTTCATTTGGAGCATTAAGAATTGAGTCCGAAGAAGACGGAACAACCATTACAACAGACAGATTTGGTTTAACCATTGATGGTCAAGTTGGGTGGTATCCTTTAACCGTACAAAGTCCTTTTGAAACGGCCGCAAGATTTAAATCCACAGACGGAACTGCCGCTATTTCAATCGGAGATAATTCTTCAACTGATAACTACAATAGAATACAAGTAGTTGGTGATGGTAGAATGGAGTTTTTTGTAAATAATCAAGAAATTATAAAATTAGCTCCTGGTGGAAGTGCAACAGTTTTTAATGAAGATAGTCTTGATATAAATTTCAGATTTGAAGGAGCCGATGATGAAAACTTATTTTACCTTGATGCTGGAAAAAATCACGCAACAATAGGAGCTGCTAGAGGTAATACAGGAGATGAAAAATTATTAGTAGCAGGAGATGTCGGAGTAACAGGTTCACTGCATGTTTCCGGTAATATTTCAACTTCCGGTTCTATCATTGCAAAAGAATTTAGAACTGAATTCGTTAATCAAATTATTGCAACTTCATCTGGTTCTACAACATTTGGTGATGATACTGGTGATGTTCACAGATTTACCGGTTCTTTAAATATATCAGCTTCAGCAGATACACCAGCAATTCAAATAGGAACTGGAAACATTGTAAGAACAGGAATAAAAATATCTGATAATAGAGCACAATTTGGATATGACGGAGGTTATGCAGTAGTTCAAGGTGGTGGTTCAAAAGGTGTAAAGTTAGAAGTAAATAATGATACTTTTGGTAGTGGAACTGAAGCAATGATAGTAAATGCATCAGCAAATGTTGGAATCGGTTCAACCGAAGGAAATATTGCAGCAAGATTAGAAGTTCAACAAAGTGCCGGAACACCAATAGTGCAATTAAGACCAAGTGATGCATCAAGTGCTTTAAATCCATTGATTCAATACAGAAGCCAATTAGAAGGTAGTGCAAACTACTTTATGACAAAAGGAACAGATACTTACTTTGCAACTTTTGATGGTGCAGTGCCAAGTGATGAATCAAAAATGATAAAAATATCACCAAACGGAACTTTATCACCAACCTTTGCGGTAGGAGATGATGGTTCGGCAGTAGCAACATTAAAAGTCGGAGGTGATGCCACCGGAGTATTTATAATTGGTGGAGCAACTGGTTCTAGTGCTGGTGGTTCTATGGTTAGTAGTTCAAGATTAGGTAGTGGTTCATTTGGACACATAATTGTAGATGGTTCGACAGTCTCTGCAAGAAACCTTGAAGTTACTGGTTCTGCTGGTTTTACACACGGATTAAGATTAGGTAGAAGTAGTTCTAATAATCGTGGTTTAATCGTATTGGAAAAAAACAACAACACAGATGACACTGGATTAGCCTGGTTAAACACCGGTGGTTCTTATAGTGCAACTATGTATGTTTCTAAAAGTGCTGGTGATTTTGTATTTGCCAATACAGGAGTTAGTGGTGATTTAACTACTCAAAATCCAAATTTTGTTATTAGTTCATCTGGTGATGTTCGTATGAAATCTGGTGCAAAACTTTTACTTGATAACGCAGATGCCGAAGGACATACTTATATTTCAGAAACATCAGCCGATGAATTAAAAATCTTTGTCGGTGGACAAGAAATGATGAAGTTTACCGAAGGTGCTGACGATAGAGTAGAAATAGGTTCTACTTCACACTTAAAAATACAAGATGGTAAAGCATTAATTCTTGGTGGTTCAGATGATGTGGTAATATCACACAATACATCTACTGGTGGTATCATAGATAATCATACTGGTGATTTAATTATTCAAAATGACGCAACTGATAAAGATATTATATTCAAGTCTGATGATGGAAGTGATGGTATGACTTCTTACCTAACAATAGATGGTAGTTCAAGAAATATTAATGTAGATATAGCAAGTTATATGGATATAAAATCAGCAGATGGTTCTGAGGGTGGAATTACACTTAGTAAATCTGCAACTGATGCTACTCATACTAAATATTCTATATCACACAGAGATGATAACCAAAGTTTAATTATTTATTCTTATGATGGCACCACATATAGAAATTGGTTTACTGCAGATGAACCAAATGCTCAATTAAAATTAGGAGCTAATAGTTCAAATCCACTTATAATAGATGATAACGGAGACCTTAATGTATTGCATCTTATTGAACATCAAGGAGATACAGATACTTATGTACAATTCACTAACGATAGATTGAGGTTCGGAGTAGGTGGAGAAGTATTATTAGACTTATTTGAAGGTACACAAGATTATGTTTTATTAGGAGATGGTGGAGATGTAGATATTAATTTAAATGGAGATATGTTTGTAAGAGGTAGTGATGGAAATGTCGGGATAGGAACAGACGCTCCAACAAGTCTTTTACATATTTTTAATGGTGATGGTAGTATTACAGATGATGCAAATAATCATTTATTGGTTGAAGATGATGGGCATTCTTATATTGGAATAGGTGGTGGAACAAGTTCTGATGTTGGACTTCACTTTATGGATAGTGGTGGTATAAGAGGTAGAGTTGCTTATCATCACGCAGATGATTCTATGACTTTTAAGACTGCTAATACAGTCCAATGGACAATGGACTCATCAGGTAATGTAGCACAAACTGGAGATATGAGTGGTTCAATCACTTCAACTGGTTCATTCGGAGCACTTCAAATTGCAGATAGAGGAAGTTCATTTACACTCGGTAATCACGCAAGTAAAGCAAGAATGACTTATGGTGGAGCGTTTTTCCAATTTACTGATGCAGACAATTCATACTCAAGTATAGCCGTAGACTCCGGTTCATTTAATGGTGATGTTTTTATAAGACCAACTAAAAAACTATACCTTGATGCAGGTGGTAGTGGGCCTTACACAGCAGGACATACTTATATTACAGAAGAAGGTGCTGATAATATTGGAATATATGCTGGTGGAACAAGATTACTTCAATTAGTAGAGGGTGGAACTAATTATGTTGCTACCGGAGATAACACATTATTAGGTGTTGGTAATGATGTTGATTTATTTATGAGACACAATGGAACTAATTCTCATATAATTAATTCAGTTGGTGAGTTACATATTTCACAAAGTGCACAAGACAAAGATATTAAATTTAGTATAAATGATGGTGGGAATATTGAAACACCAATGCGTATTGAAGGTTCAACTGGTGCGATTCATATCGGACAACCAACAAGATTCCAATTTGCTAATGACCAAAGAATATATGATGATAATGGTGGTGGTTTAGCAGTAGGTGCAGAAGCCCACAAATTAACTTTATATGGAGGTTCTTCTACTTCAAAAATTGAATTTTTGACTGGAGGTAGAAGTGGGACTAAAAGAGTTCAAATAGATGATTACGGAATGCAAATAAGTGGTTCTACTACCAGTGGTAGAGGTGTTCTTGATATTGAAGTTCAAAACGGAACTTATACCGATATGGATACTGCCGTTAGAATCACCAACACTCACGCAGAAGCAGAAGCCGGTTTAGCACTAAATACTACTGGGGATGCATTATCAAGTGGAATCACTCACAACTTAACTTATGATGATAACAATCCAAGACAACCAAATTCCGGTAGAACATCTGGATTCATTACATTTGTAGGAAATGCAACTTCAGGAGTAACTTCAAGAATTGCATTAGGTGGAGCACCAGAAGGTGGAAATGTAACATCAGCATATATGCCTGATAGACTTGTATTAGACTTTGACGGAAATACCAAAGTAGTTTCTGGTTCGTTGATTGTATCGGAGTCTATTGGTATTAAAACAGGTTCACCAAGTGCTGATTTAGAAGTAAATGGAACTTCCAACTTTACTGGAGTAATGTACATAGACCACGGTGGTTCTGATTATAGTCCTAATATTTCATTTATGGGTGGTTCAAACATACCTGGTTCTAATACCTATGAAAATGCAGGTATAGGATATTATGACAATTCAGGAACAGGAACTATGAGGTTCTTTGGTAATCGAGGTGCTATGAATTGGGAATTTCGCGACGACGGAGATTCATTATTCTTGATGCAGTCAGATGGAGACTTCCACGCAAATGGAGATGTTATAGCCGCTTCAACAACAACAAGTTCTGATATAAGGTTAAAGAAAAATGTTAATGATATATCATATGGATTGAGTGAAGTATTACAATTAAGAGGAGTAGAATTTGATTGGAAAGAAAAAAGAGATGGTAAACACGATATTGGTGTGATAGCACAAGAGATAGAAAAAATTATACCCGAAGTAGTCCAAGAAAGTAAAGACTTAAATTCAGATACAATGTATAAAAGTGTTGATTACGGAAAATTAACAGCCGTATTAGTAGAAGCTGTTAAAGAACAACAAGTTCAAATAGAAGAATTAAAAGAAGATATTAAAAAATTACGAGGGAATAAATAATGGCAGGAGCAGCAGTAAATTTGTCAGGACAAATATTTTTAAGTGGTTCAGCAGAATCAGCAGGAGCAACTTCAACAACAAGTTTGTTGAATGCAGCACAAGGTGGTGATACATATAATGAATCTAATATTTCAAGTTTTTATAAAACAAATACAAGTTTAACTACTATAAATCAATTATTTAATACAAGTGATTTTACAAATGGTGGTTCTTATAATGCATCTGCACCACATAGTATGTTAGAATGTCGTGGTAATCAAGATACTTCTGGTGGTGGAGGAAGATAATAGGTTATGAAAGGTAGAGCCGCTAAAGCAAAATACACATTTACAGATACTCAAATATTAGATACAGAAATAGGTTGGGAAGTGATGTCCGATTGGGAAGACCCGATAATGGTCAAACACGCAGAAATCGTTACAAGAAATGGTGGTGATATCTTAGAGTCTGGATTTGGTATGGGTATTAGTGCAACACATATACAATCACACAATATTAATTCACATACAATTATAGAAATAAATGATGATGTATATGAACGACTATTAATATGGGCAGAAGATAAACCAAATGTAATTCCTGTTAAAGGTGATTGGGCTGATAGTATACCAACAGATAAAAAGTATGATGCAGTCTTTTATGACCCATATGGTGATATGAAAAATAAACCACTATTTCCCTGGTTGATTGCACCATATTGTAAAGAAGGAGCTATTGTTAGTTGGTATAACAATATACTAAGACCAAGTTCAGTTTATTCGGAGGGATACGAACATCATCATCATTATTGGGATAACGATAGAATTAGTTATCACGAAGTAGAATTAGAAATCCCAGAAGAAGCAAGAATAAAATGGTATTTAGAAGGAGAAGGTAATATTTATTATGCACCAGAGATAATTGTGGGTGAACAAGATAATAGAGATGAATTTAAAAGAATTTGGATGAATAAAAGAGGTCCAGTATAAAAAAAATTGAATAATAAAAAACAAACTGATATTTATTAACATATGACTTGGATAGTAGTAAAACAATATTTTTTAACAGGTTCACAAGACCCTGAGTGGGCTACCAAACAACAATTTTGGAGTCAATTAAGTGGTTCTGGTGAAACTCAAACTTTTTCGTTCGATAATGAAACAGAAGCCTGGGAAAAAGCAGTTGAACTACAAAACAATGATAGTTCAGGTCGTAGATATAAAGCAGTTAAACTATAAAGGAGTTACAAATGGCTGAAGAAACAAAACTAAAAAGTCAAATGAGTGATGGTGAAGCAGTAAAATTTTCTGAAGAAGAACTTCAATCATTACAAGAGTTACAAAATACTTATGCAGGTATTTCAACTCAGTTTGGTCAATTAAAAGTCAGTAGAATGAATTTAGAAAGACAATTTAATTCATTAGAACAATCAGAAGAAGCGTTAGAAAAAGCGTGGGACGATAATCGTCAAAAAGAAACTGAATTAGTTCAATCTCTAACTGAAAAATATGGCCCAGGTTCTTTAAATCCACAAACAGGTGAATACACACCAGTTAGTGCTGAATAAACCAAAAACAACTAAAAAAATTAGTATCGTATAACACTTTTGAGATTATAAGCTGATATTTATTATTAGTTTTAATTTCAACCAATCGGAGAAAAATAATGGCAGAAAGAATCGTTAGCCCTGGTGTATTTACACGAGAAAAAGATTTATCTTTCTTACCACAAGGAATTTCTGAAATTGGAGCGGCGTTAATCGGGCCAACACAAAAAGGCCCAGCATTCACACCGACAATTATCAGTAGTTTTAGTGAGTTTGAAGAGATATTTGGAAGTCTTGACTCTCGTTTTTATGTCCCTTACACGGCTAAACAATATTTAAAATCTGCTGGTACAGTAACAATTGTTCGTGTTTTAGCAATTGGTGGTTATCAAGCCGATACGCTAACACTATTTGTTAGTGGTTCAACTGGTGATAATCCTTGGCAAGACAAGGTTTTATCAGTTTTAGCCCCTACAAGATTAGGTAGTTCAGCCGTATCTTTTACAGGTTCAGTCAGTACAGTTGGTATTGACGGAACAACACTTGGTAGTCATACGGGTTCAGTATTACC
>Ga0208425_1000893_pt1 | contig 10225 bp, 10 predicted proteins | sample DEB08_DNA_4_FD_185496 | JGI IMG/M metagenome (GOLD analysis project Ga0208425, IMG submission 185496) | Aqueous microbial communities from the Delaware River and Bay under freshwater to marine salinity gradient to study organic matter... | ecosystem: Environmental > Aquatic > Marine > Coastal ...
GTAATAAAAATAATGAGGCGATCTCTAAAACCTGTGTCTTTTAGATTATGGAGAAAAAGAGTTAACCAAAAAAGTATCAAGCATAGAAAAAAATTCGAATACTCAAGAAAAGAAATAGCTAGCAAAATTAGAAAGAATGATTATTTATAGATTATGAAAAATATTACAATTTACACCGGTCCACTGTGTAACTACTGTGAGGCTGCAAAAAGATTATTAGTAAGAAATAATGCCACTTATAAAGAAATCAATATTGCAACTGTTGATGGTGCGATGGATGAAATGATAAAAAAAGCAAATGGTAAAAGAACTATACCTCAAATATTTTTTGATGATCAGCACATCGGTGGGTATGACGATATAAGAGCTTTAGAAAAAGAAAACAAACTTCAAGAAATGCTAAAATAAGTTTATTCTTTTGGTTTAAACACTAAACAAACGCCGTTATTACAATATCTTTTTCCTGTTGGTTGCGGTCCGTCTTCAAAAATGTGTCCGTGGTGACCACCACAATTTTTACAATGATATTCTGTTCGAGGATAGCCTAGTAAATGATCAGTTTTTGTTTCAAATACTTCTGGTAAAGATTCATAAAATGATGGCCAACCTGATCCACTCTCGTACTTTGATTTTGAATCAAATAATTTTACTCCACAATTTGCACAATGAAAACTACCTTCTCTCTTTTCACTGTTTAAATCACTAGAACCTGGCATCTCAGTGCCGTCTTCAAACATCACAAGTTTTTGTTCTGCTGTTAGATTTGTATTAATTTTTTTTACCATATTATATTTTTATTTTAACTCTCTTATAGGTTTACCTGCAACACAAGCTTCTAAATCTTCAATCATTTGGGTATAAAAAATACTATAGTTTTCCGCCGTAACATATCCAATATGAGGGGTTAATAAAGCATTGGGTAAAAATCTTAATTTATTATTTTCAGGTAAAGGTTCTTTCTCATAGACATCTAGACCTGCCCCTAAAATCACATTAGTTGATAAAGCAATAATTAGATCATCTTCATTAACAATTGGTCCTCTAGAAGTGTTTATTAAAAAGGCTGTTTTTTTCATTTGATCTAGTTCTTTCAAAGTAATGCAATCTTTATATCTTTCACCTCCCTGAACATGTATTGATAAGAAGTCTGAATGTTTAATCAAATCTTCCTTACCACACGGTAATACATCTAGCTCTTTACATTTATTTAAATCCAAATTTTCACTCCAGGCCATAACTTCCATACCAAAAGCTTTTCCAATTTTTGCTACTTGAGAGCCTACTCTTCCAAGACCAATTAATCCTAAGATTTTACCCTTTAATTCAAAACCAACCGTAGTTTGCCAATAACCCTGGTACATATTATCTATTTCTGTTTTAAGGTTTTTAGCTAATCCCAAAATCAATGCCCAGGTTAATTCGCTAGTAGGATTAAAATTAATCTCAGTACCACACACCGTAATTTTTCTTTTTTTTGCAGCTTCTAAATCTATTGCTTTATTTCTTGAGCCACTAGTAATGATAAATTTTAATTTGTTTAAATTATCAATCAAATTTTTGGTAATAGGAGTTCTTTCTCTCATAATTAATAAAGCTTCAAAATCAGCTAGTTGTTCAATTGCTTCAGCCTCATCTAAAAAAGGTTCACTGAAAATTTTAAATTCATATTTGCCTGATAATTTTTTTAAATCCACAAATTCATGTGAAACATTTTGATAATCATCTAATATTGCAACTTTAAGCATTTTTAATTTCCTTATTTGATAAAAGTAAACCTAATATAATTAAAATTGCTCCAATCAAATGAAAAAATTGAAATTTTTCATCATAAATTCCAATAGCCATGATAGTGCTAAATAAAGGTATTAAAGATAAAGAAATACCGGCTCTATTAGCACCTACAATCGACACAGCTCCAGCCCAACAATAATAGGATCCAATGCTAGGAAAAAGAGCTAAAAATATTAAAGTATAAACAAGATTGATGTCGAACTTAATTACTTGTCCATTTGAATATTCATATAAAAATTGTGGAAATACACTTATTAACCCCATTGTACATATAACATGTACTAGTGTTAGTAATGGTAAAGTAAATTTCTTTCTCTTTAATAGAGTTGAATAAATCCCCCAAGTTAGAACACCTCCAATCATAATTAAATCACCTTTATTAAAATTTAGGGATAGTAAAATATCAAGTTTAAGTTTTGTGATTATTACTATAATTCCAAAGATAGAAATAATAAGTCCTAAAATTTGAAATTTATTCGTTTTTTCAACTTTAAATAAAAAGCAAAGCAAAATTATTATTGCAGGGATAGCAGCATTAAACAGAGAGGCATTTATTACTTGAGTATGAATTAAAGCCAAATAGGTAAATGAATTGAATAAACCAACGCTTGTGAATCCTAAAAAAAATAACAAAGGTAAATTTTTAAAAATAACATCTTTGTATTTAATTATTTCTTTATAGGTAAATGGTAACAAAATGATCCATACAAGTGACCATCTATAAAATACTAAAGATAAAGGAGGAATATCTGTTAAAAAAGCAAATTTTCCAACAATGAAATTACCAGCCCAAAATAAAGATGCGCATACCAGCATAAAATATGCTTTGGTGTTTTGCATAAATTAATTAAATCTTTTCGAGCTATAAGGTTCTAAATTTAGATTTGTATTTTCTTTAGCTATCATTCCGGAAACAATCTTTCCAGATATTGGACCTAATGTCCATCCCAAATGATGATGACCAAAACAATAAAAAACATTTTTATGATTTTTTGAGGGACCTATAACGGGTAAAAAATCTGGTAAGCTTGGTCTAAAGCCAAGCCATTCATCCTCATGTTCAGGTAGATCTCCCAGCATATATTTTGCATTATTAATTAAGTTTTTAATTCTCGATTTTGATAATGGATTATCTAACCCACCAAATTCAACTGTTCCTACTACTCTTAATCCTTGTTCCATGGGTGTAATCCCAAATCCTCTATTAGAAAATATTACTGGTCTATTTAATAAATGATCACAATTTTTAAAATGTACGTGATATCCTCTTTCTGTATCTAGAGGTATCTTCTCATCAAGTTTATCTGTAAGTTTTTTTGAAAATGCTCCACAAGCAATGACAATTTTATCAAAAATGAAACTTTGATTTTCAGTTTTTAAAATTGGTTTATCATCATCAAATTTGACTTCCTGAACATTTAATTTTTTAAATTTTCCACCTTTCTTTAAAAAAAGATCAAATAATTTTAAGAGAATTTTTTTTGGGTTTCTCGCATGTCTAGCATAGGGATAGTAAACTCCAGCATGGTAAAAGGGTTTAATATGTGGTTCTAGATCATGGATTTCATGTTTATTAACTAATTGTTGTTTTACCCCTAGTTCATCTCTAACTTTAATTTCTAATTCTCTACTTTTTAAATCTTTGTCCGTCCAAATATATAAAATACCTTTATTTTCAACCAAACCTTCTAAATCTATCTCATCAAACAATTCATCATAAGCAGGTAATGCTAAATCTAATATTTGATGCATATTTTTTGCAGTGTGCATCATTTTGTTTTTTGTAGAATTTAAAATGAATCTAACGAACCAAGGAATCATTTTGGGTACATAGTTCCATTTTAAAGCGAGAGGTCCATAAGAACTTAAAAGCATTGCTGGCACATCTGCTAATACATCTGGTCTATTTAGAGGAACTGATGCATACGGTGAAAAGTGACCCGCATTACCATAAGATGCAGCTGGACTGCCTGGCTCGTCTCTATCAAAAATAGTTACCTCAAAACCTTTTTTTTGAAGGAATAATGCATTGGATATTCCTTGAATACCACTACCCACAATTCCAACTTTTAAATTTTTATTCATAGCAACTTATATATTTAATATTTAGTTTTTATGAAGCGACAAATTATACTTTTTTAATTTAAGCTATAAGTTGTTTGCTGTTAATTTTGGCACTCAAGACAATTGCAAAACCTATCATGGTTGCCAACATGGATGAACCTCCGTAGGACATTATTGGTAAAGGAGATCCAACTATAGGTAGTAATCCTAAAACCATCGACATATTAATCGTTACATACAAAAAAATAGCAAAAGCAAAACTATAACAAAATAATTTGGCAAAATGACTTCTGGAAATTGTTCCAATATAAATTACTCGATAAAGAATAACTGCATAAATTAGTAATAAAAATAATGATCCAAAAAATCCAAATTCTTCGGAGTAAAGAGTAAAAATAAAATCTGTATGTTTTTCAGGTAAAAAATCTAAATAACTCTGAGTACCTTTAAGGTATCCCTTTCCTGTAAGACCTCCTGAGCCAATAGCTATTTTAGATTGAATTATTTGATAACCTGCGCCTAAAGGATCTCTATCAGGATCTAAAAAAGTTAAAATTCTCATTTTTTGGTAAGGTTTTAATAAGGAAATAACAAAAGGTAATGAAACAATAAAAGTTATGAAAGAGTAACTAAAATATTTAATTTTTAATCCTGATAACCATAATACTATTAAGCCACTCAAAGCTATCAAAATGGATGTTCCAAGATCGGGTTGTCTAATAACTAAAATAATAGGAATTAAAATAACAGTAATAGATATTATTATTGGAGTAAAGTTATTTACATCATTGATTTTTACTCGATGGTAATATTTTGCAAGACACAAAATAATTGCAATCTTCATTAATTCTGAAGGTTGAAGATTTATAAAATAAAAATCAATCCATCTTTTTGATCCTGAAGCTTCTACTCCAAATATCGAGACCCAAATTAACAAAGCTAAAACAATTATATAAATAAAATATGATAAACTGTGCCAAAATTTAATTGTAAACAATGAGAGCAATATCATCATTGGGAAAAAAACTACAAATTTAATAAAATGACTTTTTGTATGAAATAATATTTCACCACCATCTGTTGAATACATGGTAAAAATACTAAGAACACCCAATAAGGTTATTAAAAATAATAAAATATAATCTAAATTTTTAATTTTTTGAATTAGTGTTAATTCATTATCTAATTTTGTATGTTGAAACATTTATATATCTAGGTGATTTTTTTCTTTAAACTTTTCTCTCATTTCGTGTTTGTCAATTACTGCTTTAAATAATTCTTTTGCTAAGGGTGCCGCTGCGGAACTTCCAGATCCACCATGTTCAATAATAATACTCATAGCATATTGTGGCGATTTATAGGGACCAAAGGCAATATACAATGCATGATCTCTTTCTTCATAAGGAATTTCTGCAGTATCTAAATCAAGCTCTCGGTCTAATTTAGTAATTCGTTTAACTTGTGCAGTTCCTGTCTTTCCAGCAAATTGGTATTTGGGGTCATTAATTCTTGAAGAATATGAAGTTCCTCTAATTTCATTCACAGAACTAAACATTATTTCTTGAATAAATTTAATATTTTTTTGATTTTTATATAATGGTTCAAAATTTTCTAATGATAAGTTTTGTTTGTTGGTATTCACTACTATTTTTGGTTTAATTTTATATCCACCGTTAGCTATTTGGGCAGTCATTAAACATAATTGTAGGGGGGTAGTTTGGATATAACCTTGACCAATACCAGTAATCATCGTCTCTCCAAGCAACCAGTTTTTTCCTAAACTATTTTTTTTCCATTGCGTACTTGGAATTAAGCCACTCTGTTCATTATTAAACAAACTTTCTAAAATTTTATTGCCTAAACCAAATTTTTTTGCTGTAACACTTAATCGATCAACTCCTAACAATCTTGAAATCTCATAAAAATAAGTGTCACAAGATTGTTTCATTGCCTCTTTTAAATCAACAGATCCATGCCCTTCTTTTTTCCAACAATGATAGGTTTGACCATAACTTTCTATCTTGCCCTTACAGAAAACTTTAAAATTTTTATCAATAATATTATTTTCTAAAGCTGATAAAGCAACAATTGGCTTAATTGTAGATCCTGGAGAGTATTGACCTGAAATAGTTTTATTTACAAGGGGTTTTAGTGGATTGTTTTTGATTAATTGCCAATCATCTTGATTTATTCCAAATAAAAATAAATTTGGATCAAAAGAAGGTGAGGAATGCATAGCTATGATTTCTCCAGAAAAAATATTCATTACACTAATTGAGCCTGCTTTATTTGCTAATAACTGATTACATAAATTCTGAATGTCTGTATCTATTGTAAGTTTAATATTTTTTCCTTTATCACCTTTTTGAAATTCTAATTGACTAATTCTTTTGCCATATGCATTTACTTCATATCTTTGAATACTATTTGTGCCAATCAACTCATTTTCAAAAGTCTTTTCTAATCCAGTTTTTCCAACTTTTAGACCAGGAACAAATTTACTTTTAATTTGTTCATTATTTTCTAAATCATCAGTATTTGCTTGATTAACATATCCAATAATATGTGTAAGATTTTCTTTATAAGGATAGTATCTTGAAATAGATAATACTGGTTTTACTCCAGATAATTCGTGTAGATAGTTATTTACTTTTGCAAACTGTTTCCAGCTTAAATTTTCAGAAATAATTAGAGTTTCCCAAGGCTTGGTTTCATTTTTTTTCTTTAAGATCGTAGAAAATTCATCATCACTTAATTCAAGAATATTTTTTAACCGAGTAGATAATGTTTTGAAGTCTTCAACTTGTTCTGGATCCAAGTGAAGCTGATATACTTTTTGATTACCAGCAATTAATTTTCCAAAATAATCATAAAATTCTCCTCTTTCAGGTGGAAGCTTCCATTCTCTAATTCTATTTTTATCTGATAAAGTTAAATATTTTTTACTTTCATTTATCTGAAGTGTAAATAATCGACCCACAATACCCGTAAAAACAACCACTTTTGCAGCAACAATAATAAACATTCTTCTATTAATGTTGTGCAACTTTTGGAAGCTTGAGTCTTTATTTATCATAATTTTAAATCAATATTTTTTGTAAATTTTTAAAAATATAAAAAAATAAAGGAAAAAAAATAACTGTAAAACCTAAATTAATTATATAATTAATTTGACTTATCTCCATATCAAAAAAAATTTGTAAAATTAGATAATTAATTGAATTTAATATTAAAATTGTAATTAAAAAAAACATCCAATCATTTATAAAATTTGGTCTTAATGTTATATTTCTTAAATAAGCTGTAACACCACAGATCAACAAATAATTAAAACTACTTAACCCAATCGGTAAAGAGGTCACTACATCATTAAACAATCCACAAAGAAAAATCATTAATGTTGGAATTTGCTGAGGACTTTTTAAACTCCAATAAAATATTAAAATAAATGAAAAATTGAATGAAAAATAATCAAGTTTTAAATAATTTAAATCAAATTCATTTAAATTAGCAATTAATAAAATAATAATTGGGCCATAAAACTTTAATTTAGAAAAAATTGAAGAATCATTACTTTTGCCCATTCTCATCTCCTTTATTTGGAATTAACACTTTTACATATTCTAGTTGAGTAAAATCAGAAAAAAAATTTACAGAAAAAATTTTATTTTCGTTATCAAATTTTAGCTTTCCAATGGGAATCCCTGGTTTAAAAATTCCAGCTATACCCGATGTAAAGATGTTTAAATCATCATTAATTTTTGGATAATATTCTTCTTTCAAGTATTCAACAGTTCCTTCATTTTTTCCACTGCCCGATACTATAGAATGAATACCTAAAGGCTCTATAATTCCTGGTATTTTGCTATTAATGTCAGTAACTAAAATAACTCTGGATGTTAAAAAATTCACCTCCACAATCTTTCCTACAAGATAATCGTCATCGACTACAGCCATTCCTAGCTCAATATTATCTTTAGATCCTTTGTTTAATATAATTGAATTTAAAAATGGACTTTCTCTATCAAGTAAAACCTTTGCTATGATATTATCTTGAGAAAGCTGTTGTTCACCAATAATTTTTCTTAATCTATTATTTTCTGATATCAAGTACTCATTTGCCAACTTCTCAGCATTATATTTTTCATACAAATTTTCTTCTTTAGTCTTTAATTCATAAACTGCTAAATGATCTTTTGCTTTAAAATAATAATCTTGAATTTTTTTTTCTGGGATAGAAGCAACAAGTGAAATTCTATAGACAATATCTTGAAGTCCTTTTTCTAGATTATTAATTATTTTTAAATTTAAATTTGTAAGGATTAGTAAAACAATTGAAGCTATAATTAATGTAAATAGGGAAAATTTATCTTTCGCTTTTTTTTTTAAAAAAGCAGATCTAAATGCTATTACAAAGTCATCTCTGCTTCTAACCATTTCTACTAATACTCAGAAAGCATAGTAGAGAATGTTTGTTCTTGTTCTAAAGCTTTTCCTGTGCCGATGGCTACACAAGATAACGGATCATCAGCTACATGCACTGGTAAACCAGTTTCCTTTGAAAATCTTTTATCGATATTTTTTAATAGTGCACCACCGCCTGTTAATGTTAAACCCATATCTACTAAATCAGCGGATAATTCAGGAGGTGTATTTTCAAGAGCATCTTTAATTGCATTCACCATTTCTTTTAAAATATCATTAAGTGCTTCAGCGGTATCTTCTTCGGTAATATTGACTTCTTTAGGAGTTCCAGATCTCAAATCTCTTCCTTTAACTGCATAAGTATTGCTACTTGATGCAATTGCAGTTCCTATTTCTTTTTTAATTTTCTCAGCAGTACTATCTCCAATCATTAAATTATATTCTTTTCTCATATAATTTACTAAGGCTGTATCCATTGCATCCCCTGCAATTCTTAAAGATCTAGAATAAACAAGTCCACCTAATGACATAACAGCTATTTCAGTAGTACCCCCACCAATGTCAACGATCATTGACCCTGTTGCTTCTGAAATTGGTAATCCAGCTCCAATTGCTGCAGCTATAGGTTCTTCAATTAATTGTACCCTTCGAGCACCTGCTGCAAGCGCACTATCTTGAATAGCTTTTCTTTCAACTGGAGTTGATCCTGTTGGTACACAAATCAATATTCTTGGATTAGCAAAAGTTCTTCCTTTGTGAACTTTCTTAATAAAATGTTTAATCATTTCTTCAGTAACAATAAAATCTGCGATAACACCGTCTCTTAAAGGTCTAATTGCAGTAATATTTCCTGGAGTTCTTCCAAGCATCGTTTTCGCTTCATCTCCAACTGCAAGAACTGTTTTTTTTCCACCCTGATCCAGAATTGCTACAACAGAAGGTTCGTTAAGTACGATTCCCTGACCTCTAACTACTACCAATGTATTAGCAGTTCCAAGATCTATCGCCATATCTTGGCTCCATATTTTTTTTAAACTATCAAACATTCCCATCTATATACCTCTAACCTTCTGAATTTCTTGCTCCATTGGAGCAGTTTTGTTTCTTTTAATAATCATTTTATTTAATGCACTTAAATAAGCATTAGCAGATGCAACTAAAGTATCTGTGTCTGCAGCTTGACCAACTGTTGTTTTGCCATTTTCTTCAATTCTTACACTTACTGTTGCTTGTGCATCTGTACCTTCTGTAACAGCATGAACTTGGTATAATTGTAGATTTACATCATGTGGATATAAATTTTTGATACATTTGAAAATCGCATCTACCGGACCATCTCCTGTTTCAGATGTTGTTTTAATATCTCCATCAACATCTAATGTCATGTCAGCTTTTTGTGGTTCACCTGTACCAGCAAAAACTTTTAAAGATTTTAACGAAATAGTATTTGCTTTTTTATCTAATACTAAACTGTCATCTACAAGAGCAATAATATCCTCATCATAAATATGTTTTTTCTTATCTGCTAAAACTTTAAACTTACCAAAAGCATTTTCGATAATATCATCTGTTATGTCTGCATAACCTAAGCTTGTTAATTTATCTTTAAAAGCATGTCTTCCAGAATGTTTGCCCATTACCAATGAGGTTTGTTTAACCCCAACACTCTCGGGAGTCATGATTTCATAAGTATTTCTATTTTTTAACATTCCATCTTGGTGAATTCCTGACTCATGCGCAAATGCATTTTTACCAACAATCGCTTTATTATATTGTACTGGAAATCCTGTAACATTTGATACAAGTTTAGAAGCTTTACTTAATAAAGTTGTATTAATTCCTGTTTCAAATGGCATTAAATCATTTCGAGTTCTTATCGCCATCACCACTTCTTCTAATGCAGCATTCCCTGCTCTTTCACCAATACCATTAATAGTACATTCAA
>Ga0208425_1000924_pt1 | contig 10058 bp, 13 predicted proteins | sample DEB08_DNA_4_FD_185496 | JGI IMG/M metagenome (GOLD analysis project Ga0208425, IMG submission 185496) | Aqueous microbial communities from the Delaware River and Bay under freshwater to marine salinity gradient to study organic matter... | ecosystem: Environmental > Aquatic > Marine > Coastal ...
ATCTTGTTTAGCTTTTTGACTTTGGCTCCAAATAGTCATTACTCCAGATAATAATCCAGAGCCAAGCATCGTTATAAGTTCTAAAGGTAATCCACCCATTATTTAGTAAAGCCGATTATGTGAGCAATTATACTTACCTACTTTACCGCCTTTAGCCATTTTCTTAGGCTTACGTTTAGGTTTTGGAACAGGTTTTTTACCTTTTTCTTCAAATTCAATTAGAGCATCCATATCTTTTTGAGAAGGAATACCCCTTTTAATTTCCCTTTCCCTATTATGTAGATCTTCAGTATAGGAAGAATCTTTCTTATTTTCCATAACTATCTCCCTTAGTAAAGCCGATTATGTGAGCATTTATACTCACGTGTTTTACTTTTTTTATTTGTTCTTTTACTTACTTTACCACCCTTCTTCATACGCTTTCCTACATTAGAAGCTTGAGCCTGTCCTACGTTAGCAGCCTTTTTAACCTGTTGTTCTGCGTTATAAGCCTCTACATCTTTTTTATATTTTTCTGCTGCTTCTGCACGTGCTAAATCACCACTAAGATCAAGAATATCAAAACCCATTAGAGCATTATTAATATCAAATCTTTTGCCTTCTCCTATCCCGCTTATATTAAGAGGATCAATATGTCTGGCTATTGCGCCTTTTTTAAATAAACCCATTTTAATTCCTTTAGTTATTAATTAGAATTAGGTACAAGATTATCATCTGCACCTGCAGGACTTGCTGGTGCTTGCATATCATCTCTTCTTGTACGACGTGCTTGATTACGCTGTAGATCAAGAACTTGATTGTATTGCTGTTGATATAATCCAGCAGTTTGATAATCTTTTTGAAACATTGAAGCTTCAACCATACAAGCATTAAACAGAAGATCATAACAAAAATCTGTAAAGTAGTTTGTGTTAGTTGCTGAAGTTAGTGTAGTAGGTCTGGAAATGTAAACAACCTCTCCTGCATAAGTAGAGGCTGGTGTAGGAGCAACTACTACTGTTGACCCATTACGTTGACCATAATAACGTGGTTCTGCTGTTGAAGCACTTACAGGCCAATAATCGTTAATAAATTCGTCAGTTCTTAAAAGAAGATTAATCTTAGAACTATTACTTACAATATTAAAGTTTTTAACAATGCGTGTACCTGTAGGAAGTGTAACTTTATTATTACCACTTGATACAGCTATTGAAGTATAGGTAACTAAACCATAGTCATCTAGGTCTTTGACAAGTCTTTCTTCTGCTCTATTCACCATATTTGGAATAAAGTTAAGAAATTCGGTACTATCATTTTCAGTAGCAGCGATTAGTTCGTTGACCAGATAAGTATAGTTAGCCATAGAATACAGCCACCGTAGCAGCAGAGGTAGGTGCAGAAACTTTTACTGTTCCATTCACATCCATGCCTAGATCAGTAAGATAAATTTCTGAAGCATCATTTGCAGTTGTTAGAGTAAATTTAATGTTATTACCCTTGATGTTTCCATAAGCATCTGTTGAAGTACCTGTAATTAGAAAAGTACCTACACCAGTAGCAAATAGAGAACGAATGCGTGTATCAGAAACTGTTACACTTGATGTAACATCTAGTACTGCTCCACTGCCTACAATGTATCCTTCACGAAGAGTTGTTGACATTTTATGCCTCTCATAAATGAGTATTAATACTTGTTGTATTATAACACTAGATTAAAAAATAAAAAAGGCAAAGGAGTGTAAAAAGAATTTCTTCTCTCTACACCCCCATGCCTTAGTCTAGTTCAACAGATTCTTAGGAGGAACCTGAAGCACCGTAGAAGCCACGCCAATCGGACCAGCCAAAGCTGTACCGTTCACGTGCCTTGAACCGGAGATTGCCAGTGTCAAAATCTGGTTCCATCTTTGTTGCAAGAGGTGCACGAACAAACATCTTTGTACCATTAGGAACATCAGTCTTGAGATACCAAGCGTTTGTGTCGGTGAACCGACGATTAACAAAGAAACCACCGGGAACAAGACCCTGATTACGAATTGAGTTAATCTTGTTCTGGTTGGTTGCGCCGATAGAAGTGTCATTGGGGTTTACACCAATAACAGTTGTCATCTGGCTGTTTAGAATCTGGTCTGCAGTAAATGCTAGATCAGATGGAACGTGTAGTGACTCGGCCTGTGCACCGATTAGAATGCCACGATCATCTTTAGTTTTTGAGATTGTAATAAGTGCAGTCTCAAGTGAAGCTTCTGATAGATCGGTAGCACCTAGTGTATTGGACTGAAGACCAGCACCAACAGTTGGGTGAGAGGCTGAGAATAGTGCAACACCGTCACCACCAAGATAAGCAGCACTGAAGCCGTTATTGAAAACGTCTGCAGCTTTTACCTGCTTGGTGTTTGCCATTGCACGGGCTAGACCACGTGCACGTAGCTTGGCAAAGGTGTCATAGAGGTTGTCTTCCATAGCTTCTTCAGTAACTGCAAAAGCAAGTGCAACTGTCTCGTGTGTGTACCGAGCAGTGTAACCTTCTTGTGCGTCGTCATACTGAACTGCAGCACCTTCACCCTTTACAGGTGCAGTGCCGAAGCCGGTGAATAGAACTTCTTCTTCAAATGCACGATCTGACTGTTCAACTTCGTAAAGTGGTTCATGTTCGTTATCCACTTCACCGTATTCCATGCCAAAAATAGCATTTAGACCGGGAAGAAGTTCTTTTGCAATACTAGAGCGATTAATAGCCATTGTTATTTACTCCCTTCTTCCGCTTAGTTTACAGATGAATCAGCAGAAATGTAAGCATCGACATGTTTGACGATACGAACTTCTAGCTTTGGAAAAGCACGTTCTGCTTCTACATCAATGTCATTGCCCGGCTCATTAACAACTGCGATAGGACGAAGCATGGCACTACCTGTGGTACGTGAACTTGCGTCAATACCAAAACCTGAACGGCCTGTAATAGTTGAACCTGAACCTAGAGTAACATTGAAGTTTTGTGAATTAATGTCACCAATAGATACTGAAGCGTCAGCTTGAATAACAAAGGTGGCAGATGGATTATCCATAACATAAGCAACTGCTTCTGTTACTGAAGTTCCTGAAGGCCAATAAGCAGACCATTTTGGTTCGCCATTGGCAACATAACTACAACCCATGAAAACACCTAGTGCTTTCTGAGTTGTGGTTGTTAGGACGTTTACGTACCCATCAGCATTTACAACAATATCACCAGTAAAAATGTTTGCAGCATATCCGCTGGAAACACGGTATTCATTCATACCGCTACTATTTGGTGAACCACCACGAATGCGAGAAGGACGTAGACCGTCAAGTGCTTTTGTAGTAGACATATTACACTTTCCTTTCTATGTGCTATACATTGACATGTACACTCATCGGTCTACAGTATTCAATCTTAGTCCTGTTGAAACTTAGCTTGTTTACCGCGACTAACTTGTGTACGACTTTGGTTTGAGATAGGCATACGAGAATCTGAACTATTCATTAGCTGTGCATTAACTGCATCAACCATTTCTCGGCTACGATTCTCATAAAATTCTTGACGAGATTCTGCAAGTTCTTTAGGCATCTTTGCTAAAGCCAAGTCTCCACGACAGACTGCACCTACATATCGTCCACCCTCTCTCACGTCAGAGGAATGTAGCATTTCTGGAACTTCATCTGCCTGTACAAATTCCCAACCTTCTGCTGTACGTTTACCTACATTCTGGTAATCTTCTTGATTACGAAGAGTAATACGAATCCAACGAAGAGCCATGTCTTCATTAGCAAAACGGTTTTTAACGGACTGAGGAATATCTAGCCAATTAGGCTCCTCAAATGTTGTACGACGTTGTGTAGTTTCCCGATTAACGCTATTACGTGATTCATTTCGTGTTGTCATTGTATTTCCTTCCACGCTTAATTGTAAATTTCTGTGTATTCGCCATCAGCACTTTCAGCCTTTAGCTTTTCCGCAGCATATTGTTCAAGTGTAATACCCCATTTATTGGCTCTGCGAACATCTTCTTGAGATAGTTTCACTTTATTGCCTTTAGTGGTTTGAGGTGTGCGTGACGCACCTGCAACTACTTGAGCAGAATTTGACGGTGTATCCTGCAACCGTGGTGTAGCTTCTTCCTGTTTTACAGCAGGTTTAGGCTCTTCGTATTTGTGAGGAAACTGGCTACGTAGTCTATTGTCAATTTCCTCATAAAAATCGTCATCGGATGGATCATATCCTTCACTTTTTAGTTCAGCATCTGCAGTTAAAGCTGCTGCAGTCATAATCTGATCCTGTCCAAACCAAGGATTCTTACTTGCCCAAGCTACAGCTTTAGGATCATAATCCTGCTGCTGTTGCTGTGGAACGTGCTGTTCGACTGTTTGACCAGCAGCTTGAAGACGTTCGTTATATTCTTCCCACGCACGTTGCTGCTGCTGAACAACCATAGACTCAGCATAAGCCTTGGACATTTCTTCTTGTGCAGCAAGCATACGATCTGTATCACCAGAATCTGCAGCTTGCTTAAAAATTTCCCTAGCTTGTTCAATACGGCTAGTAATCTGTCCTTGAGTACTATCAATATTAGTTTTTAAACTACTAGCTAGTTCTTGTTCCCTTGTCTTAACAGAACCACGAAGATTTTCTACTTCACTACGAAGTTTTTCAATTTCTTCTTCTCGTTCTTTACGCTGCCGAATAAGCTGTTTGATACGCTTCTCAGCACCTTTAGTCTTAATACCCTCCAACTCTTCTGGTTGTTCTTGGGCTGGTTCCTCCTCTTCGCGTACTTCCTGTACTTTTTCTTTATTCTGTACTACTTTTTCTTCAGGTTTTTCTATTTCTTCTTCTTCTACTTCAAATTCTACCTTTGGTGCAGACTCTGAAGAACCTGAAGTATTAATCTCAGACCATTCTGATAGGTCTACTTCTGTTTCGTCGTTACTCATTACTCTTTTCCCCTTTCTTATCGCTAGGTGCGAAACTAACGCTTACGGCTAATAATTAGTTATTATATACTAATTAAATTAATTAGACAAATTAAATGTTGGGTCTAGATCAGAAGGCTTGTCAACACGCATAATAATCTGATCGTCAAACAACAGAATCATCTTTACACCTTTGTATTGAAGCTTCTGTCCAACAAACTTACCATAGGCTACATAATCACCTTCTTGACACCAAGGACCAAAAAGAAACTTTTCTGAATCCTTATATGCTAATTCACCTAAAGCTAATACTTTACCGACTGTAGTTAAATAAGCAATATCGTCCTTAGTTGAGTCAGGGAGAATAATACCACCCTTTGTCTTCTGTTTAATTGATAAGGGTTGTACTAATACATGATAACCCGGTAGTTCTGGTAAGTCTTCTTTTTTTAATTCAATACCTTCATCTGAAACCCAATCAGAGTTAGGAATTGACTTGCCCATCGAAGGCTGTTGCATTTATTACTCCTCTTCGTAGATACGAATTTTAACAATATTTGTTATTTGTTCTTTCGCCAAGTCTAGTCCTTCTATACGACCAACGACTTGACGATATTCATCGTAACTCGAAGAGCCTCCATATGCAAGTAAATTTTTTAAATCTTCGATTTGTTTATCAAGTTCTTTTGTTATTTCTTCCCATAAAGTCATTAACTATTCTTATTAGCCTCTTTTACAAAACCTGCTACCATGTCTGCAGCTTTAAGCATTTTAGCTGTATCGGCTGACTCTTGAGATTTAGCCAAGTCCATAATAGCATCAAGTGCTGCAATGGCTTTCTTAGCATTACGATCTTTTTCTTTTTCTTGAATATTAGTTGAAGTACGAATACCTTCTTTCATCATGTCAATTTGTATCTGTGCTTCCTTTAGATCAAGTTCGCGGTTCTTCATTGCAGCTTCAACACTTTCCTTAGCTGTCTGTGCTTGAACCTTAGCTTGTTCAACCTGTAGACGCTGCTGTTCAATCTGAACCATTTGTGCTTCTGGTGTAGCTGCCTGTTGCATTTGTGCCATAGCCTGATTAGCTTGGGCAACTTGCTGGGCTGCTTCAGCCATGACCATTTCCATAACGCGAGGATCATTAGGATCAACCTGACCAGATGCAATAGCTTCTGGACCATACTGTTCAATAAGCTGTGCTGCAGTTCCTTCAACTTGTTCCTGATACTTCATGATCATATGTTCTTGCATATTAGCTTCTAGTACAGGAGCAATACGTTTCATTAGAGGATTAGCACCATTCTGTGGGTCTTGCATATAAGCCATTTTAGCTTGAATGTGTGCATCATGGTTCTGACCCATAAAGGCTTTGATTGGTAGACCCTTAACTGCAGCCATAATATCTGAGATTGGATCAAGAGGTACAGGCTGCGGCTTACGAGGCATAATCTTATCAAGGTCTGGAACATTAGCAGACTGAAGAATAGAACGATTAAGTTCTTCCATATCAAACATACCCGGTGGTGACTGCTGTGCAAGCTGTAGGGCCATTTGAGCCATCATCATGCGATGGGCATTAGATGGAATGTTTGGATCAGATACTGGAATAATATCAATCCGGCCATCAAAGTCTGATTTGTAAATCTTTAGTGTATTCTCTGGAATATCTACAAGTGATTCATCTGGTAGATATTCGTAGTTAATACGACCTAGAATTTTAAATTCGTCTTTTTGTGACTTATGAATACGCTTGTGAATAGCAGAAAAGAACTTGCTACTAGCTTCAAGCAGAGCCATTGTTGTTCCAACTGGTCCGTAGCTTGCAGCATCTGATACAACCTGTTCTGTACTGTCTGCAAACTTTTGTGCTGCATTGGAGACAAATCCAAGCATCTGGAATAATGTTTGTGAAGGTTCTTTGTATGGAAGAGGAATGATCATTTTAGATAGATCATTACCTACAGCTTCTACTTCTTTCCATTCACCCGGTGCAATAGGATCATTGTCTCCAACCATCCGCAACCCTTTAGCTTTGAAGCCGCCGGGTAGGTTAGCAAACTGACCAGCATCGACCAAACCACGCATAGCTGCAGTAGCTGTCATTGTAAGGTTGCCAAGGAAATGTATTAGGCCAAGACCATAGAAGCCAAAGCCGGTTACAAAACGATAGTGCGTAAAGAAGATTTTCTTCTCACGCCGCTTGTCTTTAATGTCGTAGTTACGACGAATAGAAAGAACCTTCCGTGATTTTTGTTCAATAGTAACAATATAAGGAAGGGACAGACCGTCATCCTCACCGTGAAACTGCTTTGGCAAATCAAGGTAGCAGTGCTGTTCAAGTAGAACATATTGTGGGTCATGTTGTGAAGAAGGGGAAAGACCCAAGATCGTATCCATCTTCTGTGCCATTGCTGTTTGTTCTGGCATAGAAGCATCAGGCAGGTCAACGTCGGCATACATACCTGCGGCTATGTCGCGTTGCATTTCAACTGGACTACGATAAATCACGTGAGTGTAACGGTCTGCCCGTCGCAGGTCCGTTGCATAATATGAAATATAAAATTGGTCGATAGGTACAAATTCAGATACAGGGCGATTTACACCCTGATCAAAATATGTTTTCTTAAATGCTGATCCAATAAGTGGTAGATGAAAAAGCATACGTTCAAATTCATCAAAGTATTCTGCAATCTGATCAGTAACCTGATAGTTCATAAATGCTTTGACGCGGTTAGCTTGGTCTTGTTTTTCTTCAGTAACGTCACCAACAATTTGTGACTTTACAGGACCAGCCGGTGGAAATAATTCTTGTATAGCTTTAGATTGAAACTTAACTGCTGATTCAATTAGAATGGGATGTACAGCAGTACAGGCACCTTCAAATGGTTCTGATGCTTCTTCTAGCTTTAGACCTAGCAAATCAAAGCCACGTTCAAACATACTTTCCCATTCTGAACGTGAGTCTTTATCTGCTTCAAAGTTGTCAATAACTTTCGCAGCTATATCTTCCAGTTCTTCTTCATCCATATCTTCTGCAAGATTACGATAAAATTCTTCTGGTTCTTCTTTTTGCTGTACTTTTGATCGTTCATCCATAGGTGGTTTAAATTCTACTATAATACCCCCATCCTCTGGATCAAGTTCCATTACAGCTTCGTTACCATCTTCGTCAATGGTTCCGCTTGACTCTATCTCAATAGATAGTTCAGCCGTTGGAATTGGATCAAAGGGATTACGTTCAGTTGCCATTTTCTATATTGCCTTTAGTTTATAATTGTAAGGGTTACGTTCTACTACAGAACCGCCTTGTTTCTTTGACTTAAATTCTAAATTTCTAATTTTTTCAGCTACTCGTTTTGCTCTTTCTGGTGTATCTTTTTTAGCCCAATCTGAATTTAAAGCTTCATTCGCAGCTTCTTTAAATTTACCTGCTTTATAAAGTTTTAATGTTTCTGGAAATTTTGATACTGATGGTTTACCCATTTGATAAACCATTTCAGCTAAAGGAAGAACCTGATCTTCAGATAAATTAGGAAGTAATTCTTTAGCTTCTTTAATTGAATTTTTCCAACGTGTTAATCCAACAGATTCTACAATATCTTTAGGAACTGTATCTCCTACTTTTAATTTTTTCTTTCCTATATTTTTAAGAAAATTTCTATCTACAAGAATACCAGCGCCTAAAGTTGGTTTACCTTTTGTATCTGGATATACTACATAACTATCAGAATCTTTATTATATTTAGTTGGATCATTAAAATTATATTCACCAAATTCTTCAGGAACTACTTCATTACTATAATAAATCTCAGAATAATCAGGTTTTACTTTAGGAGTAGGCACTTCTTTACTAACAGAAGACACACCAGAAATAACTTCGTCCATTGCACGTGCTTCGGCTTCATCTGCTGGAGTAGCTTGTTTATACAGAATCCTAATAGGATTTACATTATCGCTAGGCATACCACCCGGTGACAACATTGAGGCTAATCCTATAACAGATGTTAAACCTTTGTCAACCATTATATTGCCCTTGCTTGATAATTATATGGATTTGATTCTATAACAGAACCACCTTTACTTTTCTTTGTAACTTTTTCTTTTGTTGTATTTCCAGATACTTTGTTAATATGTTCTGGAAATACTAATATCTGCTGTGACCTATCATCAAAATCTTTAAAGAGAATTGAATCGTATCCCTTTTTTTTTAGCTTATTAATATTTTCTTTAGCATACAATCTTTGTTTATTATTTTTAATAATATAAGGCTTTTCAATATTCTCTAAATTAAACCGTGAAATATTTTGACCTGCTTGTAAAGGATTTCCTTCTATATCAACACCCTTCATTAGTGAATCTAAAGTTGCTTTCTCTTTTGTTTTAGGATTAATATATTCACCTGTATCTTTCATTTTACCCTGACGACGAGGATCAGGTTTTTGGACAGGATTAAAATCTTTTGTTGCTCTAATGTTGGCGTACTCTTCAGCCACTTTAGGATTAATGGTAAAATAAAACCCTTCTCCCATAAATTGATCATTAGGATTGCCAAAATCTATATCAAAATAATCTTTACCTTTTTCTTCTAATCTACCTTTTGCAGAACCATGATAACCATATAATCCTGTTTCATTAGGCTGTTTTGGTAAAGCTTGTTTTGTTTCTTCTGGTAAGTCTTCAAATAAACGACGAAGAGGTGATACAGCTTCTTCAGTTATTTTTCGTACACTCTTAACTGAACCAGGAGTAGCTATCATTAAAGGAGCAATAGCCGCTAGACCCATATAACCTGCTGCATCCAAATAATCTCCTTTTGAAAAAGATTGTTCAGCACGTCTAGCTTCTTCTACCATAGCTGCTATATCAGCTTGTGGACCAACTATTTCTGCAATAGACTGTAAACCACCAGCTAATCCTCTAGTTAAATCTGGCGCAGGTCCACCCATGTCCATACGCTGTTCCGCTGGAGTACCTTCAATACTTTGAACTGTTTGTCTTAGACGATTTGCCATAATGGTAGATACTTCCCCTATCTTCCCTAATAATTATGTACTATATCACTAAACTCGCCAATATGCAACCCTCTTTTGTCTACGAGGATTTTCATCGTCTTCCCAATCTTTATCTTCTGTATGTTCAATACGCCAA
>Ga0208425_1000928_pt1 | contig 10029 bp, 9 predicted proteins | sample DEB08_DNA_4_FD_185496 | JGI IMG/M metagenome (GOLD analysis project Ga0208425, IMG submission 185496) | Aqueous microbial communities from the Delaware River and Bay under freshwater to marine salinity gradient to study organic matter... | ecosystem: Environmental > Aquatic > Marine > Coastal ...
AGCCTCTGCACAAAAGAACTTGGAATTGAAGTAAAAACGGCTTCTTCAGGACTAACTGAAGATGAAGAGCAATTAGTTAAACTGTCCCTATTTCCAGAAACAGAATCAGATTCTGCAACAGTAGAAGAAGTCTCTGAATCAGTAGACGAGAAAGTCGAGACTGAGGGGTTAGAAAATAATGAAATACCAGCAGATGACAATGTCTCTATTGTTGAAATAACAAAAAATTCAACTCCTAATCAAATAAGTAATATTATTGATATTGATGCCACCCAAATAGTTGGAGATTTGATGTCTTTTGGAATTATGAAAGCAATAGATACTCCACTCGATGATTCTGACATTGAGAAACTTCTTGAAAAATATAATTTAATTGCAGACTTAATAGAGCCAGTCACAATATCCAGAGAAGATATTATCGATTTTGAAGACTTTGAAGACGATCCAGACAAATTACAATTAAGAGCTCCAATCATCACTGTTATGGGCCATGTTGACCATGGAAAAACAAGCCTTTTAGATTACATTAGGAATGAAAAAGTAGCTGATGGTGAAGCTGGTGGAATTACTCAACATGTCGGAGCTTATAAAGTACAAACAGGTGAAACAGGTATTACATTTATAGATACTCCTGGACATGAAGCTTTTACACAAATGAGAGCAAGGGGAGCAAATGTAACAGATATTGTTGTTCTAGTTGTTGCAGCGGATGATGGTGTTATGCCACAAACAGTTGAAGCTATTAATCATTCTAAAGCTGCAGAAGTTCCGATTGTAGTTGCTATTAATAAATGTGATCTTCCGGAAGCAAATCCATCTATGATTAAGGCAGATTTAACTAAATATGATTTAATCACTGAAGATCTAGGTGGAGAAGTTCCTGTAGTTGAAGTATCTGCTTTAAAAGGAACTGGAGTAGATGATTTATTAGAAACCCTTGCATTAGTTGCAGAAATAGAAGAATTAAAGGCAGATTTTGAGACTGAAGCTTCTGGTTACATAATTGAATCCAGAATGGAAGTTGGTAGAGGAAATGTAGCTACAGTTATAGTTACAAGAGGTACCTTAAAACAAGGAGATTTTCTTTATGCGGGCCAAGCATTTTGTAGGGTTAAATCTATGTTTGATCATAACAATAAAATTCAAAAAACAGTCGTTCCTGGTTCACCAGTAGATTTAATTGGTTGGGACGAATCTCCTACTGCTGGTGATCAATTTGTAGCAGTAAAAAATCAAAAATTAGCAAAATCAAAAGCCGAAGATAATAAAAACAAACTCAAAATCCATGATGACACTTCTTTTTCTGTAGAGTCTCGTATGTCAGATATGATGAAACTTTTACAAGAAGGAGAATTAAACAATGTCAATATTATTTTAAAAGCGGATACAAATGGATCTGTAGAAGCTATTAGAGAGGGCGTAAATAAATTATCTACAGAAGATGTAAATATACAAATTGTACACTCTGCAGTTGGAGGGATAGTACTTTCAGATGTAGATTTAGCAGGTGCTACTGATTCTTTAATTATTGGATTCAATGTAAGACCTGATAGTCAAGCTCGAAATATGGCTCAGAGTAAGGGCATAGATGTTAGAACATATAGTATTATTTATGAACTTTTGGATGACGTATCGGAAGCTGTAATTGGTCAAATGACAATAAAAACAGAGGAAGTAGTTATTGGCATGGTTGATGTAAAGACTACATTTAGAGCTCCTAAGGTTGGTGTAGTTGCTGGTTCAATTGTTAGTGAGGGTAAAGTTGAATTAAATGCAAAAGCAAGATTACTTCGACAAGGTGTTGTTATTTATGAGGGAAACATTGTTTCTTTAAGGCGTTTTAAAGACAATGTTGAAGTTGTAAATGAAGGTCTAGAGTGTGGTATCGGACTTTCTGACTATAAGGATATTAAAGAAGGGGATACCATAGAAATTCTTGGTGAAGTAGAAGTATAATTTAAAATGAGCGAACAAAAACGTGGTGGAAGAATTAACAGAATTAATCCACTAATTCACCAAATTGTATCAAAAGCTTTATTAAGGAACTCAGATCCATTATTAAACAAAGCTACAGTTACTTATGTATCAACTTCTCCCGATTTAAAGAAAAGTATTATTTTTGTATCCACACTTGAAGAAAATAAAGGTAGTTTAAAAAATTCACTCGAAAAAAATAGAACAAAAATACAGAAAATACTCAGTAGAGAAATGACTACAAGAAATGTCCCCAAATTAATTTTTGAAATCGACAATACTTTAAATAACGTTTCTAGAATAAATGAACTAATACAGAAAGTTAATTCTGATGAGTGAACTATTTAAAAATTTTGAAAATAAGTCAATATTAATAACTGGACATATAAATCCAGATGGCGATGCATTAGGTGCTGCGCTTGCTTTTAAAATTATTTTGAATGAACTAGATTTTCATGCTGATGTATGTTTTGATATTAAAGAAAACCTACCTTCTAATTTAAATCATCTACCTCTTGACCTAATTACTCGAGAGCCTAAAGAACATTATGATAAAGTGTTTGTTTTTGATTGTGGTAATCCGCAACGACTAGGAAAATTAGAATCATTGTCTCATTCAGCAACAGAAGTTGTAGTAGTTGATCATCATATTGATCCTTCATTTGGGGATATTCAAATTATTGATCCTACGGCCGCAAGTACAACTCAAGTCCTATTTAGAGAGATAAAAAAGTTTAATTACAAAATATCTCAAGATGTAGCTAATTGTTTAATGACCGGATTAATTACTGACACTGGAAGATTCCAGTATTCAAATACAGACTCAGAAGTTTTTAATATTGCAGCAGAACTTATGAATTCAGGAGCTGAGCTAACAAAAATTAGTGAAAATATTTACGGATCAATTTCATTTAATGCAATGAAACTTCAGAGTGAAATAATAAAAAGAATTGAGTTGTTTACAGATCATTCACTAGTAGTTTCTTACGTTCTTCAAGAAGATTATAATAAATATAATATTGAAGAATCTGAAGTAGATTTTCTTATTGATTCAATTAGATTAGTTAAAGAGTCTAACATAGCACTTCTACTTAAAGAACAACCAGATAAATCATTTAAGGGAAGTTTAAGATCTAGAAATAATATTGATGTTCAATTAATAGCATCAATATTTGGTGGTGGTGGGCATAAAGCAGCATCAGGATTTTCTACAACTTATGACATGAAAGATGTTATTGACCAAGTAAAAAAAGCAATTGAATCTCAACTCTAATTTTTATCTAATTCAAAAACCAAAATCTTGGACTTCTCAAGATCTTTGTACAAAATTTAAAAAAACTTATAAATTTAAAAAAGTTGGACATTCAGGTACGCTTGATCCAAATGCAGAAGGTTTAATGCTCATTGCTACAAATAGTTTTACAAAGTTATTTGATTATATTGATAATACAAATAAAACATATTATGTAAAAGCATTACTAGGTTTCACATCAGACACATTAGATGTAGATTCAGATTATAAAAAAGTAGATGATATTAATGCAGGTACATATGAAAAAGAAATTGAAATGTTTCTTAGTACTTTAATTGGTGACTCAATCCAAACACCACCAATCTATTCAGCAATAAAAGTAAAAGGAAAAAGGCTTTATAAGTATGCAAGACAAAATGTCAAAGTAGAAATTCCTAAAAGAAAAATTACTGTGTATAACACAAATTTAATATCACTAAATAATGAGACTGTAGAGTTTGACATAACAGTTTCTAAAGGCACTTACATTAGAAGCATTGTTGATGATATGGGACAATATTTAGATACAAAAGCTATTGTTAAAGAATTAAACAGAACTGCTGTAGGAAATTTAAAATCTACAAACAAAAATTTGATTACAAATGTTGAAAATTTAAAAACACTAGATCCAGTTCCAGTCCTCAATTGGTCAGAAGTATTAGATCTACCGTCAGTTGTTTTAGATATCAATCAAGAAAATCATATACGTAATGGCCAACTGCTTGAGAATAAATACTTTAAAACAAGTAATAAACATCTTATTATTATTGATGATCAAATTAAGGCTGTATACCAACCTTTTAATGAAAAATATTTTAAACCAGATAAAGTTATTGTATGAACGTATACGATAGTTTAAATTTGAATGAAATTCTAGAAGCTAATCCAGATGTAACTTGTATTGGTGCTTTTGATGGAGTTCATTTAGGACATCAAGCTCTAATTAATATGGCTAAATCTATAAGTTCTAAATATCAAATATTGACATTTGATCCAGTACCTAAAAAATTTTTCAATAACATGCATAAGTTATTATCTACAAAAGATATGAAGGTAGATCTTCTAGGCAGACTCAGCCCTGAAAGTATAATATTTTTAAATTTTGAGGATGTTAAAGATTTAATTCCTGAAGATTTTTGCAACATTCTAAATAATAAATTAAATACTAAATCAATAGTTGTTGGCAAAGATTTTAAATTTGGAAAAAATCGTGAAGGGGATGTTAATTTTTTAATTAAATATTTTGGTAATTCAAATGTCCACGTTCTAAATGACTATGTTGTCAATGATTCAAAAATCTCTTCGACATTAATAAAATCTACTATCAATGAAGGTAAATTAGAGTTAGCTAATCAATATTTGGGATATTCATTTAAATTAAAAGGCAAGGTAGAACATGGAAATCGTATGGGTCATAAGATTGGGTTTCCGACAGCAAATATCAATGTAGACGTAAACCTAGTAACACCAAAATTTGGAGTTTATGAAGTAGATGTAACAAAAGCTGATAAAACATACAAAGGTGTAATGAATATTGGGAACAGACCAACCGTATCGAACGACTTAAAATTAAGTTATGAAGTACATATATTAGACTTTGATGAGGATATCTATGGCTCATTTTTAGAAGTCGAATTCGTCTCTTTCATCAGAGATGAAATAAAATTTGATAATATAGAAGAGTTAAAGAACCAAATTTCGATTGATATAGAGTCAATTAAAAATAAATAATCTCACATTAGATATACGAAGTACTATTATTATCTCGAATGAAAAGTAATCAAGAAATTATAAAAGAATACGGTAAGTCAGAAAGCGATACTGGTTCTGCTGAAGTACAAGTCGCTTTACTTAGCAATAGAATTGAACACCTGACTGAACATTTGAAAACACATAAGAAAGACCACCACACCAGAAGAGGTCTTTTAATGTTGGTTGGTAAGCGAAGAAGACTACTTCAATATTTACAAAATCAAGATGTTCAACGATATCGTGATATTATAGAGAAGCTTGGTTTAAGAAGATAATTATTTGATCTCGAGTTATTAATTGAGAGCTTTTGTTGAAAGCTGACAATTAATAACCTTGGTCACGAAAGAGGTTATATGTCAATAGACAATGTAAAAGTAAGTATTGGTAATTCTGAAATAGCATTCGAAACTGGAAAACTAGCTTTACAAGCTCCAGGTTCAGTTGTTGTTACTTCAGGAGATACAAATGTATTAGTAACTACAGTAGCTAATAAATCAGTAAGAGATGGAATTGATTTCTTTCCCTTAACAGTTGATGTAGAAGAAAGAATGTACTCAGCAGGAAAAATACCTGGTGGATTCTTTAGAAGAGAAGGAAGACAAACTGAAAAAGCAATTTTAGCTTGTAGGTTAATAGATAGACCACTTCGTCCGTCATTTAAAGATGGATTTAGATGTGAAACACAAATAATCGCAACAGTTTTAAGCGTAGATAATGAAAACGAATATGATATTCTAGCACTTAATGCTGCTTCGTTAGGATTACAACTTGCAGGTGTTCCACTCGAATCCGCAGTAGGTGCAGTGAGAATGTCTTTAATTAATGACAATTGGGTAGTTCAAGCAACTAACACTGAATTAGAAGAGTCAGTTTTTGACATGGTTGTAGCTGGAAGTTTAAATAGCAACGGTGAAGTTGATATTGTAATGGTCGAAGCTGGTGCCAGCGATGATGCATTTGAAAAAATTGACAACGGAAGCACAGCACCTTCTGAATCTATAGTTGCTGATGGTATAGATTTATCGAAAGAATATATTGCAAAATTAATTGAAGCTCAAAAAGAACTTGTTAGTAAAAGAGATATTCCTGTAGTAGATTGGCCTATTGTTGAAGATTACTCAGAAGAGCTTAAAACTAAAATTACAGATGAATATTCTGACAAAGTAGATTCTATAACTGCTTTAACTGATAGATCTGAAAGAAGTGAAAAGCAGAATGAATTACAAGAAGAAGTAATCGAAAAGTTTCTAGATGATGAAATAGATAATACAAAAGCAATAAAACTAGCTTTTAAATCTTTAGTAAAATCTACTGTTCGAAATCGAGTTTTAACAGGTGGTCCAAGGCTAGATGGTCGTACCCCAACAGACATTAGGAATATTTCATCTGAAATTGATTTACTTCCAACTGTGCATGGTTCTTCATTGTTTTTAAGAGGAGAAACTCAGGTACTCAATGTAACTACCCTTGGTATGTCAAGGTTAGAACAAATGTTAGATACTATTGATACAGTAACTTCTAAAAGATATATGCATCATTACAACTTTCCACCTTATTCAACAGGTGAAGCTTATCCTATGAGGGGTCCAAAGAGAAGAGAAATTGGTCATGGTGCATTAGCAGAAAAAGCTCTTGTTCCAGTTATACCAGCAAAGATTGATTTTCCTTACACCATTAGAGTTGTTAGTGAAGCTATATCTTCTAATGGTTCAACATCTCAAGCTTCGGTCTGTGCATCTAGTCTCTCACTTATGGCAGCCGGTGTTCCAATTAGAGAGCATGTAGCTGGTATTGCAATGGGATTAATTTCTAAAGATGATACTTATGTAACTCTTACAGACATACTTGGCGCAGAAGACGCACTTGGTGATATGGACTTTAAAGTTGCTGGTACAAGAAATGTTATAACAGCATTACAACTTGATATGAAGATTGAAGGGTTACCTTCTGATGTCTTAAGAGGTGCACTTAATCAGGCAATGGATGCTAGACATCATATTCTTGACATAATGGAAGATACTATAGCTGAGCCTGCTGAAAATTTATCTGGCAATGCCCCTAGATTGGAAACTATTGAACTTCCAAAAGATAAAATCGGAGAAGTTATTGGTCCTAAAGGTAAAAATATCAAAAAAATTGAAGAAGAAACTGGCTGTTCAGTTGAAATTGATGATGATGGTATTTTAACATTAGGTTCTACTGAGGAAGAAGCAATTGCTGCAGGTAAAGAAATGGTTATGTTAATTATTGATCCACCTGAAGCAGAAGTTGGGGCAGAATATGACGGAGAAGTCGTAAGTGTTGCAACATATGGTGCTTTTGTAAATATTCTACCTGGTCGAGATGGATTATTACATGTCTCTAAATTTCATTCATCTAAAAGAGTTAATAATACTGAAGCTGTTGTAAAAAATGGTGACAAAATAAAAGTAAAAGTTGATTCTATAGAGAATGGAAAAGTTAGCTTGTCTCCGGTAGAAGATCTTGATATTCCTGATGAAGCTGTAGGGGAGAGTAAAGGTAAATCTGGAGACAGAAAACCTTCAAGACCACGTAATGGAAACAGAAATAATAGAAGTGGTAAAAAACCTGAAAATAATAACAAGTCTTCAAATAGGAAAAGGGTTTCTTTTGAAGATGAGTTTGAAAAAGGTCTTTAAACTACTTTCTATTTCCGGTTAATTTTGTAGGACTTGTAGGTTCAGTCGTTACGTAGGCTTCAGGGCTTATTTCTTCAACTATTTTTAGAACAGTTCTAAGTTTTTTCCTTGGTGTTACGCACCAAGCAATAGTAACTTCTCCTTCCATACCCTTACCATTAATAATCGTAACTCCAAAACCTGCTTCTCTAAGAGCCTTAGGTAGTAGATCTTCTTGGTCATCTTTAGATGAAAAAATTCGTACAACTACATCACCTATTGCAATTGTTGATTCTATATAAGAACCAACAATTGTTCCCATTGCAAATCCTAAAGCGTATCCAATAATTAATAATGGATCATTTAAATCTTGTATCACCCTTGAAATAGCAACTACCCAAATAGCAGATTCAACGAATCCTAATATTGCAGCTAATCCTGGTTTTCCTTTGTTTACATAAAGTAGTCTTAATGTACCGAGTGTTTGATCTATTAATCTTAAAGAAAAGATTAAAACTGCTCCTAAAATGATGTCCATATTTGTATTGTAGAATTTAAATTATTTTATAGATGCAGTTAATTCTTTATAAACGCTTTTCATTTTTTCTTGGGTTTCTAAAACCAGCTGATCTATGTTGTCTTTAGAATATTTTGAAATATCTATTGGCTCTAAAGTGTTAATAATTGCCTTTCCACTTTTCATAAACTTACTACCTCGTGGCCAAATATCTCCAGTACCAGCAATTACAACAGGGAGTATTGGAATATTATTATCTAAAGCTATGTGAAATGCGCCACTTTTAAATGGTAAAAAGTTATCAACTTTAGCTCTTGTGCCTTGTGGGTATACCATAATAGACCAACCATTTTTAAAAAGTGTTTTTGCTTGTTCATTTATACTCTGTCGATCATTCTTATCAGATCTGTCGACTTTTATAAAATTAAATGATTTTGCAGCAGTACGAAAGAAAGGCAATTTATAAACTTCTTTTTTTGCCATAAATACCCATTTTATTTTCAAGTATTTAAATTGCATCATAGGGTCTAAATTTGATAAATGATTTGATATTACAACATAAGGCTGGTTCTTTTTATAGTCATAACTTTTTATTAATGTTACTTTTGATCTTGCAGCCCACATCCATGGAATTGTCCAGGATTGAGCTATATAGTATTTAATTTTCGTAAACCTATTAAATAGTCCAACAAACCAAATTGAATATGCAACAGGAATTGTGTAAATGCCCATGATTAGTAAATTGATCCAGGTTAATAATTTGTTCTTCAACATGGTGTAAGTGTAATGTAGAATCATTTACATAATAAATTATGTTAGAAAAAATAGAATTAAGAATGAAACTAAAAGCTATCTCAATGGTCAATTCAGAGTATGACCCCAGAGTTTTAACTAAGCTGAATGACATTATTAAAAATAAAATCGTATGCACATATATCCCAATTCAAAATGAAATTAATATAAATAATTACTTATCCACACATTCTCTACTAACTACAACCTGTGTTGCTAATGAAGAAACAAAAATTTGTAAATATGAAGAGCCCTTAGAAAAAAATAAATATAATGTCTATCAACCAAAAAATGTAAAAATTGTTGAAAGAGCAGATATATTTTTAGTACCTGGAATAGGGTTTGATATTAACGGCAGAAGACTTGGCAGAGGTGGTGGGATATACGATCAGTTTCTTTCTAAATTTTCAGATTCAATATTTATTGGAGTTACAGACAGGAATCATTTAGTTGACTATATTCCTAACGAAATACACGATATCAAAATGGATGGATTGATAACTCATGATGAATTCATTGAAATAAATATATAGTATTCTTACATTATGGAAATTAGTGTAAATGTAGGTTATTTTGGACCACATATTTCTTCTGAAAAAGGCCTTATAAAAGAATTAGATGAGTTGGGGATATCTTGTATTTGGACTGCTGAAGCATACGGCTATGATGCTGTAACACCACTTGCATATTTTGGAGCACTTACAAAAAACATTAATTTAGGTTCAGGGATTATGCAGATTCCAGGAAGAACTCCAGCGATGACTGCGATGACTGCAGCAACAATTGATAAACTTTCTGGGGGGAGATTTAGACTTGGAGTTGGAGTATCTGGGCCACAAGTAGTTGAAGGTTGGCATGGAGTAGCTTATGGCAAACCTTTAAAAAAAACTAGAGAGTACGTACAAATACTTAGAGATATCCTAAATCGGGATGGCAAAACTTCTTTTGAAGGGGAGTATTATAATTTACCATATAAAGGTGATGATGCTTCTGGTTTAGGTAAACCATTAAAGTTGATTGAGGAACCTTTAAGAAAAGATATCCCGATATATCTAGCAGCAATA
>Ga0208425_1000929_pt1 | contig 10021 bp, 16 predicted proteins | sample DEB08_DNA_4_FD_185496 | JGI IMG/M metagenome (GOLD analysis project Ga0208425, IMG submission 185496) | Aqueous microbial communities from the Delaware River and Bay under freshwater to marine salinity gradient to study organic matter... | ecosystem: Environmental > Aquatic > Marine > Coastal ...
TGATCTCAACGTCAACAATCGTGTTATCACTGCTGCCAGCGTCCACAGTGTCAAACAGCTTCTCGAACTGTATTATCTGTTCGTGATCCTTCAGGAATACCGCTAACTGGTCCCGGGTTAGTCCTAGCCTTGATTTAGCCATTTTAGTAGGCCAACGGCTCTACCTGAGCCTCTAGTCGAGCAAATGATACATGCGCGTCAGATTCGCCTCTAAACCTTTGTATCCTCCAGTTGACCATTGACCCCTGCTGAAACCAAACCAGCCGCTTGTTTCTGTTGCCCTGCGTTCCGACCTTAATCGACCGCGACTGACTCCATGTCTCGCCGTCAACCGAGTAACTTGTGCTAATGACCGGATTAGTGCCAAACGAAACGCGCCCAGTTAGAGCGACCAGCTCAAGCTCATGAAAAATTGCTCCGCGACCTTCGTTGTAAATAATATTGGTTGAGAACTCCCAGCGCACCTTTGACCCATAGTGCGAGCCAATATCATCTTGGAAGTACCCAATTACGTTAGAAGTTGGATCACCAATCAGCCACTTGTCGTAACACCAAACAATGTCTCGCGCCTTGTACTGAGACAGTCCAGTTTCTGAGGTTGTCAAAACAAACCAAACCGGAATGTTTGTTGCCTGAGTCGCGGTGTAGTCAAACACCAAGGTTTGGTCAGGCAGATGAACGTACAGGTGCTGATGGTTTCTGTCGTTCCTAGATTCAAGTTTAACCTTGGACAACTGCACCTCAGTGTAGTCAGTCAAGATTTCATCCACTTCCTTGGTTGAGATCTTATTGGCCTGAGCGTTAACGCCCAAAAAAATACCGGGTGACTCGTTACGACCGCCTCCTAAAAACGCAACCGTCTCTATAAACACGCAACAGGCGTGAGTGCCAACGCAGCCCTTCTGAATCTGCGCGCCCTCTACACGTTGAAACGGAAACAGATTACCGCCTACGTTGTCGAATACCTCAATTGTGTGCCGGTTAACCGCGTATATTTCATTTCTAAGCTTGACGAGAGCTGTTACAGGGTCAGGATCAATCTCAGATGATCCATACTTCAAGGGGTTGACTGCAAACGGGTCTAACAGCTCTGTAACCACTAAAAATTCGCCGTCAGTGGTCATGAAGTAGCCATCTATCCAAACGACATCAAGGACCGGCCCTAGATCTGGGTCAGTCACCTGATCAACTGACGTGCCGTCCCAGTAAAATAGTTTGCCACCACTAGCAACCGCCAGAAGGTCAAAGGAGTAGTCCATTGTGACTAGATTATCGTCAGTGCCGCCAACGTCTCCAAGCACAGTGACCGTACCGTCAGACGCAATTGAGCATAGGGATGTACCCATAACCCGGTAACAGACGCCGTCTCGCTCGATACCGCCCCTGTTTACGCCGGGCCCCTCACCATTCTTAGTCAATCCATCAGCGGGCCTTAGATAGCCGTTGCTGATCCCTGACTGCTTTGGCACAGGTATTAGGTTTACCGGGTAGCTGGTTCGTATTTCTGCCTGACGGTCATCAGTGAATATACCGTTTAGGATGGGTATCTGCATGATTCACGCTCAGTATCCGGGTTTTGGTTTAGGCTTTCTTTTGATCGGCTTTTTTTTCTTTTTGGGGTACATTATTTTTTCTTCGCTGTCTTAGCTGCTTGCCTAAATGCCTTAGCACTAGGCGCACCTTTGGATCCGGGCTTTCGCATTTTTTCGCCTGAGCCTGCTTTAATTCGTTTCTTTTTCGCCGCAATGTTTGCGTACAATCCTTTCCTAGCCACTACGATCTCCTCGACTTAGTTCCTGAACACTTCCAACGCTTCCTAGACAATCTCAGCGGCGAGTTTGGATTTGCAGCCGCCTTGGGATGCTTTTTCATCTGACCGGCAGATCTAGCGCAGTACGCGTCACCCTTCTTGGTCCCGGGCTTAACTCTAGCGCCGCCACCTCTGGCCCGACCGGCCTGACCGTAGCTTACCTTCTTGCCAGTAGAGGTGACCTTAACCTTTGCCTTACCCTTTGCCGGTGTAGCCATTTTATATCCCTGCGGTTGCGCTCATGCTAATTGACCCTGTCGCCAAAATATTGGTTAGCGTTGCCGTCTCTGCAATTTCAACAGTACACTGGTTGTTTAGATTTCCAGAGGTTGTCGTTAAACCCCAGTAGTAAGAAATACCTAACGGTAGCCAAGTAGAGACCAAAGCTGATCCAGCTTGGTTTGGGGCCGTTCCGCTCGTAACAGTCAATCTTATTGAGTAGTCTGAATTAATCCCACCACCAATTAGCCAAGTGTAAGTCTCACCGTTAACTGTGGCAGTAACGACAATTGTTCCAGAGGCGTTAGCAGTGAATGTTACTGTCGCGGCGCTGGGAGAGGTTGCAAGCGCGGCATAAAAGTTATCCTTTAGATACGCGGACAACGTACCAGAGGATACAGTGCCAGATGCTGTGCGAGCAGCAAAACTCATGAAAGATCCTTGATCATCGAAGCGTACCAGTCCGTCCCTATGTAGGTGATGACTAGCAAATCAACTGCATTTGAGTTAGTTGACAGGACCGATGCCGTACCGCCGGGCCACTTAAAGCTCGCAGGCCACGCCATCGTTCGATTGCCGGTTGCGTCCTGAGTGAACAGAATATTCACGGTCTGACCCTGAGCCGGGTTGCTCAAAGTAAGCGTAGTCACGTTTTCGGTTAATGTGCTAGTAAACACGTTGCTCTCGGTCATATCTAAGGTCAATACTCCACCAGTGCTTGAGCCAGCCACTGGGGCCGTCTGAGCGTGTCCAGTGAAGTCAGCCCCGTCGATGGTTGGGTTTGTGTTAAATACCGCCGAACCAGTCCCAGTTTCGTCTGTGAGCGCAGTTGCTAAGTTTGCGCTGCTGGGAGTAGCCAAGAACGTAGAGACGTTCGCGCCAAGTCCAGAGACTCCGGTTGAAACCGGCAGGCCAGTACAGTTCGTCAGTGTTCCTGATGTTGGCGTTCCGAGGATGGGCGTGACCAGTGTTGGGCTGGTGTTAAATACTGCTAGTCCTGTGCCAGTCTCGTCGCTGATTGCTGCCGCTAACTCTGCGGAGGTCGCGCTAAACGTGTTGTTCGAAAAGCTCATCGTCTTGTTGGTAAGGGTTTGAACGCCTGTGGTCGTTACAACGTCGATACCAGCAATTTGCAGGCTGTTTACGATGGTGTACCAAGTTGACTGTAGTTCGTTAAACCGAATCGTAAATGAGCTACCCGCCCCTAACGAGGCAGGAACACCCACCAACGTCCCGCCATTGCCGTTGATTGTCAACGCGCTAATGGTTTGGGTTGATATGATGATGATTTCTTGACCGTCATAGCAGTCCGCTACCGGAGGCAACGTAACCGATCCAGCAGCGAACGTGCCAGTTGGATTCATGATTAGCCAAATGCTTTGAGATGCTGCGCCCAGAGCAATGTTAAATCCCGAATTAGTCGGAGCGTTAATTACAACGGTGTAGTTGGGATCAGCAAACGTAGTCTGAAAGTAATCGATCAGAGTGCTGATTGATGCCTTGCGAGCATCGCCGTTGCTTGTCGCGTAAACTGGTAACTGATCACCGCCCGATAGGGTCGTAATCGTGGGCAGTTGATTGATCGTGGGCATGTCAGCCTCCTCAGTTGTATTCTAGTGGACCGTCTTCGCCAGCAAGTACCGGGTCAACAGGTCTTCGTAAATAATTGTCATCGTAGTTACGCCAAGGCTTGTTACCAGCACCGGCCGGCATCGTTCTGGGCAGTTGCTGCTCGTAGGGCTGTGCAAATGCTTGCAGAACCGTGTTGTAAGCCATCTTAGCGATGCCCTTAGTGTCAGGCATAATGCCCTTACCAAAGCTTGGAGCGATCCTAATGCCTAAATTTGTGTAGATTGCCTCGTTCGCCAGATCTGGAACGTAGGTTTGATCATCTAATCGACTGTCACCGGGCGATAGCGGGAGCGGGTAGCCTAGCCTAAGTCCTTTGGCGTTCCACTCAGCCATCATCGCGTCCAATCGACGCAACGCGGCTTGCAATTGCTCTGGAGTCAAGTCGAAGACGTAGGACGCAAGCCCTACCTCCTCAAATGCTTGCTCGATGTACTCGCGCTTAGTCCAGCCCATTTAAAGCTCCCAACGCCTCTTGAATTTTTTGCGCCAGCTTATTATCAGAGGTTCTACCATCAAACTTCAAGCCTAATTCCTTAGCCTTTTCTTCAAGCTCTAATCTAAGTGGTGGTGCGTTATCGTCTGGGATGACCGGCTGAGCTGAGGTCACAACCTTTGGCGCAATGGCATCAGCCAATGTTTCGTGCCATCCGTCTGCTAGTTTGGCGTCCAACTCCTCTTGAGTTTTAACGCCAACATATGAATATGTTTTGCCTTCGGGTCCAAAGTGATCGCCCGGGGACTTGTACAGTAGTGTTGGGTTCATTTCTTGGCCTTTTTCTTTGCTCTTCGCGCAGTGCTCAACGCAATTGCTACCGCCTGCTTTTTCGGCTTACCGGCCTTCATCTCTGTCTTGATGTTTTTTGAAATACTGCTTTTAGAGTAACCCTTTTTCAGCGGCATAATGCCCTCCTGAAATAGAGCGGGGGAAACCCCCGCCCATTTTTCACACATTTTAAGTCTGGCTGAACAACATGATACCAGACATCTCTGGCTGCTTGTTCACTACACCAAACAACGTGTCGCACCGATACTTGGTGGTCATCGTGTTGATGTCGTAGAACTTTTGCATAACCAGCTCAATGCCGTTATCAGTGGTTCCGCGCAGTACAGCAGCGCCTGCATCAGCGGGTACAGAGTACCGTCCGGGGAGCAGTTCCAAAGCGTCACGCTGCCAGAATGGGTTTACAGATGCTGTAACCGTGTTCAGGAAGGTAATTGCTGCGGCAGCAGCAGGAGTTACGATGCAGTTTTGGTACTGAGCACTTGCGTCAGACGCGACTTGGTTTGAAATAATCCCCGGAGAGATAACCATAGTCGTACCGTTCGTTACCGAAATAACGCGGAAAGTCTTGAGCTGTCCAGTGGACTGCTTCGTGATGTGGTGAACAGCTTCTACACCAGCGATTGTGAAACAGTCACCAGCGGCTACGTTTGTAGTGCTAGATACGGTTACAGTCTGGTATCTGTTATCCACATTAGTGGTTCCACCAGTGACAACCTGAGTCGCAGCAGGAACGAGGTAGTTCCCAGCACCATTTTGCGTGTCGATAGTGATAGCACCACCGCCAGCGGCAGCAGTCAGTCGGTTAGCATAGTCAAGCTTCAACGTGTCGAAGCCAGCTACCATGCCAACGCGTGATCGCTCGTAGGCAGAGTCAGACTTTTCGTTTCCGAAAGATCGTGAAGCCTTGGAGAGATCGTTAGCCATGCCATTGTAGTCACGACTAGACAGTGCCAAGTGACGGTCGTAGTCGGGCACACCCTGCTCGTTCATGATTGCATCACACTGGGCAACGTCATCATAACCAGTCGCAGCGGCAGTGCGCTTAACAACCAAAGTGCCCTGATTGGCAGCAACGTCCATGATCGCAACGTTGATGTCTGAGGCAAGCTTGTTCTTAGCGGCTGCACCTAACCGATCTTCCTGCAACGCATCACGCAATTCGAGCGCGTTCAAAGTGAACGGCACAGCCTTGCTGTATGAGATGCTAGATGGCACTGCCAACTGGACGTAGTCGCTGTACAGCGCGCTAATATCAGTGCCGGGAGCGGCATTGATTGAAGTGCCGATGTAAGGCATTGGACGCCAGATGGTGTCGTTAGTACGTTCCATCATTACCTGATCGGTAGTGTAAACGCCTACGTTGCGCGACAATACCAGCGCGTCTTGGAAACCTTCCAAGATGTTTTCGAACGCTACGCGTTCTTCTTTACTAAAGCTATTAGCCATGATTGGCTCCTTTTAATTTATTTCGCCGCTCGTTTCTGCGCGCGCTTATAGGCCATGACCTTATCCATGTTACCTGTCCGCGCCGCTTCTTCTCGCAGCCGTTCTAGGGTTGAGTCCACAGCACCCTTTATCGGGGCCGTTGCCGAGACTTGTTTCTCGGGCCGTGTTGCTGCCTTACGATTTGAAATTTTCAATTGACTCTCCAATTTTGCAACCGCAAAGGCAAACTTTACGGGATCGTCTATCTGTGCCAGTTCCTTCGCCTTCTTGGGATTCTTTCCAAGAGCGTAGATCACCAACGCCGGGTCTTCAGCACCTTGAATCATGACGCCTTGTTGAACGACATTGAACGTCTGCTGGGCAACTTCCTCAGCATCGTCATAGTCCTTCACCTTCAGCTTGGTCTTGGCCTCGGCGTAGCCCTGCAACTTTTGTTGCCAAGCTTCGGCCTGCTGTTGCTCAGCCTGCCTTGCCTTAGCCTCCTGCTCATCGACTAAGCGTTTCCGCTCGTACCAATCAGCAAGTGACGCCTCATACTTCTCGGTGTCGTAATCATATGACTCTAGACTTGGCTTCGCTCCTAGCGTGACAACTGGATTGGTCTCAGGTGCCTGTTGGATTTTTGCCTCTAGCTCACGATTACGTCTCTGCAACTCCCTGTGTGATTTTCTAAGCTCCCGGACCCACTCCGGTGCTGGTTCTGGTTCTGGAGGGGGCGGTTCCTCCCCGATGGATATCACTACCTCATCAGATTCCTCGTCTTCGGATTCTTCAACCTCTTCGCTTGGATCATCTTCGACCTCTAGGTCTTCGGTGACATCTTCCTCAAGCTCAAGCTGCTCTTCCTCAATCGTTTCCTCTTCCTGATAGTCAACTCCCTCTACTGCCTCGTTCATTTTGTGATCCCTATAAACTCACCCAAGTTATCGGCTGGGCGGTTGCCGTAACTCAATTATCACCCTTGTGCAAATTATTTCAACTATTTGCACTAAACCCCTTCCATTGTTACCAGTAACATGAGATAATTCTTTTGTCGTCGGGGTTCGGCGGCACTTAACCAGCAAGGAGAGAGACATGACAAACTTAGAATCTACAGTGATCAACGCGCTTTACGATATTTGTTTGATTGACCAGTGCGGTTTCGATGCGTTAGCTGATGAGACTGGTCTGACTACTAGCGTTTTGCGCGGCGTAGTTTCCAGCCTTCAGAAAAAAGGCATTGCCAAGGTTGTGGATAACGGCTACGTCACAATCATCGTAGTTGAAAACACTGAATGGCCTTCCGACTTCTTCAGCGAAGAAGAATGGGCAGAGAAAAAAGCAGCAGCACTCAAGGAGGCGGCGTAAGCCGCTTCACAACCAGCAAGGAGATACAGAATGGATTTTCAACAAACAGACAACGGGCGGATCTGCAAAACTTTTAAAGATGACTGCGTGATCCGGTCGATCAGTATAGCTACTGGCAAGACCTATCGAGAAACCTTTGAGGGTCTGATGGCGTTAGGTTTGGAGATCGGCGCTTTCCCAGACCATGATAAGGTATGGATGAAATACCTTGAGGATCATGGCTTTGTTAGAAACAAACCGCCTCGAAACGCCAAAGGCAAGTACATCAAGCTTGCGGATTGGGATTTTAAGGGCGTTGCCGTTGTAATAAACTCAGGGCATCTGACTGTTGTAAAAGACGGGGTGTGCATCGACTCTTGGGATTGCCGATATAGACCAGTGAACTCATATTGGACAGCGGCATAAGCCGCTTAAGGGGAGAAAATGAGAATCAAAGTTGAATTCACCTTAGAAATAAATTCAAAAGTCATAAGAGCGTACATCGCTGAGATGGGCGATGGCGAATCGGTTAAAGAGTTCGTAACCAATTCCATTATGGACGCCGGGTTATTGAACCTCGACGAAGGAATTAAGAACGCTATCTATAAAGATCACATTACCGGAAATTTTAAGTGTAACGAGAGATAAAACGGGGCTTAACGCCCCACAACCAGCAAGGAGAAGAAGATGAAAGTAAAAGTAGATTGCACCTTAGAATTAGATTCAAAAGTCATGAAAAAGTACATCGATGACATGGGCGATGGCGAATCTATTAAAGAGTTCGTTGCTAATTACATCGTAACCGCCGGGATATTGTGCCTCGACGAAGGCATTAAGAACGCTATCGGTGAAGATCACCTTACCGGAATTGTTCGGTGTAACTTGGGAAAAACCGGGGCTTAGCGCCCCCTTTTTCCCCTTAGCACAGGTTTTTTGGAGATATTTATGCAATTAACACCCAAACAAAACGCGTTAGCCGATGAATGGCTGACGCTATGTTCTCAGTCGTACATTCGTTACGGCACAAAAGATTACGATGATTTGGTGCAGGCTATGAAAGCCAGCAGGGTATCAAAGATCGTTCAGAAGGTTGTTATCAGTACCCTAATCGACGCAGAAGCGTTTCATCTATCGGAACAGTCCGCTGACCAAGCCTAGCGGTGTACGCATCGTTATTGTGAACGAAGTCTGGTCTAGACCTTGGGAACAGTTGCGGCATCATATCCTGAGCCGTTAACGGTCGATCTATTCTGCCCAATCCCTCGCCGCTTAAAGAAGTGTTGTAAGTTGTATGCGGTCCGCGTGACCTACCGCCTGACATGATCCCTACGTTTTCGATCTGCATCAAACTAGGTATATCGCGCTGCTTCGGGTCCGTAATGATCATACGCATTTCTGTGTTGGTCAGTGCGCCATCGACCTTTTTGATCCCGCTTTTTATTTGTTTCGGGCTTGGATTTGCAACCATGTTAAACACGTTGTTGATCGTTTTCCTCTGCGGACCACTTAATCCAGCTAAGTATTGATCCATGTCTGGCGCGTCGATGCCGGGGAAGTCAGGTATTGGCACCTGATCATCGCCCGAGGGTAGCTCGTTATCACCGCCCTTTTTAATTAAACGCTCAACGTACTTCTTGTCCTTTTTCGTCATGCTGTTCTGTGCAAAGCGCATATGAGCAGCGGGGGCCATCGTAGGAAAATCCACTGACGTTTTAGCCATTCTCATTGGCAGTACGATCATGTCATCTCCGCGATTCAACACAGTCGATGCACCGCCAGCGTCCATCGCCCAAACTTCACCGGGGTTGTTGAACATATAGTTCTCACCACCCTGCAACGGTAACGGCTCGTTAAACTCAACGCCCCGGGCACCATAGATTACGTCACCGGCAGGGGTTCTGTCGGTCATCGTTACCAGCGCGTTCTTGCCTTCGTAATCTGCCAAACTAATCGTTGGCTTTTCAAACTCAACGCGCTGCGCGTCAATCGTTAAATCTTCCATCTTGGGCTGCATGAACTTTCTTTCGTCCATCTCTGGGACTGCTCCGGGTCGCTCAACGCCTCTCGGCAATTGTATCCTTGGAACACCCATTGCCAGTGATCCTACCGGCGCTGTGCCTGCTGCTGATCCGCCCGTAACGCCTAGCGCAAAGTCCAAAGCCTCTTGCTCTGGATCAAAGTCTGACTGGGTCAAGGCTCGGCCCGGTGCCGTGAACACGTTCATCATCTCAGCCAGTGGCAATGGTAGAGCAAACTCTCGTTCACCACCGGGCACATCACGCAAAGGCAGGATTGAGAACCGGCCCTCCATATCCAAGGGCCTAGTAAATACCGACTCTTCCGCTTCTGCTGGGCGCCTGATCGGCCCGGCAGGAGTCATCATGTAGTCCTCGGTCTCTTTGTTGAGAATCGTCTGGCCTAGAATTGCTTCTGACAGTTCGCGCATTGAAGCCATGATTAGGTTTCCTCTTGATAACTTTGCGAGGTATCTTCGCCGGTTGCCTTAGCCAGCATAGCAGCCGCCACAGGAATCGCTACGCCGTACTTCTTCGCAATGGTGATCAGTCGGTCATCGAATATGACGTAGTTCATAGAACGCTTGTCAGGGGTCTTGTGCCGGGTGAATGCGTCAGCGTACTTAACGCCTTTGATGCCTGCGTCTTCTAATAATTTAGGAGGCCCCTCCGGGAATCCTCGCCTCATGTTTAAGGCGTCAGCAAGGTTCATGCCTGTTGGATTTTCGTATTTCAAATCCAGACCTAATTGCTGCAAAACAATTTCGTGATCACCGTATGCGTCGTCCA
>Ga0208425_1000940_pt1 | contig 9936 bp, 11 predicted proteins | sample DEB08_DNA_4_FD_185496 | JGI IMG/M metagenome (GOLD analysis project Ga0208425, IMG submission 185496) | Aqueous microbial communities from the Delaware River and Bay under freshwater to marine salinity gradient to study organic matter... | ecosystem: Environmental > Aquatic > Marine > Coastal ...
CCTGAAGGTAAATTTTGGTAGCCAGCTGCTTTTCCCATTGTTGCCATAATGATTGCCTATTGTTTATAGTTGTTATTATTAAGGTTGGACTCTACCTTCTCTAATAGCTTCATCAATTTCGGCTTCAAACTTAGCAAACGTTCTTGGATTCATCTTAGCAATTTCAGCATTAGACCAAATTTTCTTTGTAGGAATTTCTGAATCTACTGCTTTTTTAGTTTTAGATATTGCTTTAGCAGCTTCTTTTTTAAGATCTTTACTTTCTTTTTTACTTAAGTCACTAATGCCTCGATCCATTTTATAAAGATCAATTGCTCTAGCAGCTAATGTAGCATTAGATGTATTTTCATACAGCCAACCTTGAATAGTAGGATCTTGTTTTCCAGCCCATTCATGAAAATCATCTTGTTGACGAAGTTCAGTAAAATCGGGATGAAGTTTTAAAAGTTCTACTTCAGCTTTTTCTTTACTAATTTGTTCTTGTTGAGCTTGAAGACTTTGGTATTTCTCCTCCATCTCTTTTGCTCTAGTATCAGCTTTTGTCATAGCTATGGTTTCAACCATATCATAAACATCAGGATACTCCTTTCTCCAAGCCTCTAATTCAGTCTTAGATTTAGGTGGAACAAATTGTTTAGTAGATGTTTCCAATTGCGTTCTTAAAGTTCTAACCTCATCTTTGTGCTTTGATAAAGTAGAATCATAGTGTTTTTTTAAATCGTCATAACGTTTCTTAAAAACACGATCTTCTGCATTTTCAGGGCGTTCAGTTGAAGGAGTAGCTTTTTCATCGGAGCTTGCAATTTCTTCAGATGTTTCAGTGTCCTCTTGAACGGTTGCTGTTTCTGCTTTCTCTTGATTAAACTTTTCTAATTCACCTTTTGCGAATGCTTCAGTTTCTGCATCATCAACTTCATCTCTTTGTTTTTGATACATTGCTTTGCCTTCAGGCTTTTTAAATAGTTTATCTTTTTTAGTTTCAACTTCTTTCGAAGTATCCACTTCTTTTTCTTTTTCCATTATTTTTTCCTCTTGGGTTGAGTGCCTTATGGATAAGGGTAGCTCTATACTGTTTCCATATTTTGTGGGCTAGTCATTAAACCATTTGGTTCATTTACTTGACTAGGTGGCACATCGTTTGTTTCCATTTGTTGATCCATAGTTGATGTAACTTCCGTAAGAAAGTTATTTACAGCTTCTTGTGGATCTGCAATACCATATTTCTGTGTAGCAAATTTGCTAATAGCAGATAATGGTAATACAACATTAGGTTCCTTAAGTCCTATTTTTTCCATTAAAGGAGAAAATTCTGGAACTATTTTACCTATTGCTGATTTAACAGATGGAGATAAGATAGCACTTAGTGTTGCCCTATCTTCAGCTGTCAAAGTTTTAAATCTTTCTGCAAGAATAATTTCAGTTTCAGTAGCTTCTGGAAATTGTTCTCTTAAAGATGATTCTTTATTAATTGATTGTGAATTTGTATTTTCTTTAATAACTTGTGGCTCACTAGTTTTTTGTATAGGTGCTTTTAATGCACTCATATCTGGAGCTTCTGGCACATTTGGTTTTTTATTTATCATACCTGTCATTGTTGCACCTGTTTGGTCTATTGCCATTATACTAGTACCTCTTTATTTTTTTTATTTTTAATTAATTTACTAATGCCTAAACTTACTTGCTCTATTAATGTATTATATAGTAATCCTCTTAATGTAAATTTATCTTTTCCTAAAGTATATTTTACATATTGAATTTTATATTTCATTATGTGATGCCAAAATTTTGTAAGTAATTTATTCGTTTTCATTTTTTTAGCAGTTGGCATTGCCCATATCCAGTAACCTTTTAACTCATCTTTATCCCATTTATTAATAGTATAATCCCAATGAATTTTATAATCTTGATTTGAAATTAATCCTTGTCTATTTAATTCTGTGCATATTACACTTCCAACAGCTTCAGCAACTCCACCAATAACACCACCAGCAACTGCACCTATTGGTCCACCTATTGCCATACCTATAGCAGCACCTGAAGTCACTCCTTTTTTCTCTTTAATTTTTAAAGCATCACTTACACCATAAGCTAAACCTGCAGCTCCTGCTACACCACCTAATGTACTTGAACCTATAGGTGTTTTACTAAGTTGTGTTATAGGAGTCAGTATATTACTTTCATTTGTTGCTTGAGCAATATTTAATACACTGTCACCTTTAATAGTTCTATACGTATTTAAAGCAAAGTCTGCACCTCTAAATAAATTATTAGTTAGCTGTGCTCTTTTAGCTAATTTTTGTTGATCTTCAATTAGTTTATATGCTTTTGCTAATCCATCATCTTGTCTACTACCTGTTGTAGAAGATATAGACATTACTTTTTGTAACGCTGTTTGATCTGTACTTTCTGGTGTTCTTTCAGGTTCTTGAAATGCTATCTCTTCTCTTCCACTACTTATTGATTTAGTTTCAAACTGACCAGTATCAGGATTAAAATTTGTAGTATATTGACCTGGTGTTTCTCTCATAACCTTTTGAGTTTGAGAAGCAACAGATGTATCTACTACTGATTTATCTGTAGTACCTTCATAAGCTTCTAACTGTGTATTTATTGCAGATAAATTAGAATTTGTATTTGTAGTTGATGCTGCATCTACATATTCATAAGTACCATCTGATTTTTGAATTAATCTTATTGCCATTATAATTTTTGTTTATTGCGTTTCATTGCCTCTTGTAGGTTGAGTATTTGCCGCACTAAAGCCAGTTTCCCCTGGCATTGGTACATTACCTGTTCCGATGTTGCCACCTCCAGCTCCTGATGGATCTGTTGGCGAAGCTCCTGGAGGTACAGGCATAGGTTGTCCCATTTCTTCTTGTCCTCCAGTAGCGGTATTATTGTTTTGATTTCCATTTGCCATCCCCATTATTTGTGCATAGATCGCAGCTTTATCTGGATCATTGATTAATTGATCTGGATCAATATCTAAAGACTTAGCTATTTCTTTTAAGCATGTGTGCCATCTTACAAATGGTGCTAAAGAAGGATTAGATGCTGTTTGCATAAACGTCATCAATCTTTGAGATCTTACTTCTTTTTGCATTAATGAAGATGTTCCCTGTGCTTTAATTTCCAGATCACCTTTTATTTGTGGAGCTTCATCATTAAACTGCATGTTCCAATGATATAAAGATTCTCCTAGAGGTTTTAGTAAATAGTCGTCAATATTTTTAATTACTGTTTTAATACTTAAAGCTGCAGCTCCCATTAGCATTGACATACCTGCTGCAGTTCTTGTTGTAGATTGTACACCTGTTGCTCCATGAGAGTAAGAAGGTATACCAGTTGATTCATCTGCTAACTGTCTAAATTTATCAAACATCATTAAGTTTTCACTAGCTGTATTTGGAAATTTAACTCCATGTACTGCTTGACCTGTTTGACCACTTTGTCTTCTAAATATTTTACCAGGAAAGACTTTCATATCTTGACCTGGTACTAACATAGTTTCATCAACATCAAATACTAAATTACCAGCTAATGCTAAATTATCAATTGCCATTCTTGCATGACCATTCATAACTTGCTGTGAGTCATCCATATTTTCTGGAATACCTACACCAAAAAACTGATAAGGATTTAATTCATATGGACAAACTAAGTAAGGTAATCTTACTGGTGTAAATGGATTCTCTACCATTCTAATTACATGACCACCACATATCCATAAATTAACATGGATTATATCTGATTCTGATTCGTAAACTAAACCAGCTTCATCTGCTTTTTCTTTATCTAATGTTCCCCAATATTCTAATATCTCAAATCTATTTTTGTAAATACTTGATACATTCTCTCTATCATACAAAGAAGATTCATATCCTCTAGTTTGATAATTTGGTCCCATTTCTAAACATGCTCTAATTTGTTTTTCTCTAAACATAGGTTTATCAATTAAACCTTCAAGCTGTTGTTTATTATATGAATGTCTTTGTATTACATATTCACAATCATTTATATTTGTTGCATTTGGATCTGGATAAAAATCCCAACATGATACTGCTTCAATAGAAGGTACTGCTTTTGATTTAGCAACATATACATTTGATTGATTACCCTCTTCATCTTCCATTGTATCATAGCTATGATATGTTTTAGAATCAGTAAAAGGACCTTTTAAAATTCCTGTACCCATTAAAGACATTTCAAAAAATACATGTCTTAAAATAGTAATAGCTTGACTTTCTTCTAATTGATCATGCAATACTTTTTGCATTTGTTCTGCCGCTATTCTAGCAGGTTCAATTTGTGGTGTGCCTTGTGGTGAAGGTCCTTTATCAAAACCTAGATCTTGATAATCTTGTGCAATTGTTTTTAATAAATCTGTTGCTGTTGCACCAGGCTTTAATGTATTACCATCACCATTAAATCCATACACACTTTGTACAACTTCTTTTATCTGTGGATCATCTGACATTGAATCAGACTCATCAGTAGGTTGTTTATTAGGATTTATATGTGCATAACTATCTATATTTTCTGGAACTGATGTTGGAGTTATTCCTAAAGGAAACTTACCTTGAGAAAATAAAACTTCAATAATCTGTCCAAATGCTGCAAGGACTTTAGTCTTTGTAATTTTTACAAAAACTTTAGACTTCTCATTATCACGAAAAGCCATTTCTGGTCCATACAAACCACGATAGTTTCTATAAGCCTTTAGCCATCTTTTTTCATCATATACTTTAGATGTCTCAGCTTGCTGAAACAAAGAACGTACATGACCTACTAAAGGATTAACTTCCTCTGTGTAAGGTTTATCAGCCATTTAAATTAGTAATCTCTTTCTTCAGCCATTCTAAAGATTGAAGGATCAACTTTGTCTTTCTTGCCTGGTTTGTCATTGCCATCTCCAGCTACTGCCCCATGCTTAACTTTAGCATTTGGATCTATAGCAAGCTTTTCATTTTTAGCTTTAGCAACATCAGGTGCAAGTTCACCATGTTGGTATCTTCCAGTTATTGTCATGTTATTCTCCTGTTATTTATTAATAATCTTTTTCGTCAGCCAGCTTATTAAAGTTAGCATCTAATTGACTTTTAAATTTCTTTGGCTCATAGTAATCAAATTTACCATCCTGAGTTTCCATAGCACGTTCTTCTTTACCATAAGTAATTTTTAAATCACCTGGTTCTTGATTTGGTTGCTTTCCATCAGGAGCTGAACCTAGATCACCTTGCTTAACTTTAGCTTTGGGGTCAAATTTCATTTCCATATTGTTTCCTATATTTTTATTTTTTTAATGTGTATTATATTTTTTGTTGGGATAGTAGTATGTCCACCACCTGTTTTTATTTTTTCATTATCTTCAAATATAAAATCTGCCATTATAACAGTTGTATTTTCATTCTGTTCTACTAGCCATCCAAAGCTACAACATATTGCTGTCTTTGATTTTTTTATATCTGGTATCTCAGACCATTCACATGATCCAACAATATCCTCCCAATAAGCCATTACTAACTCATAAGGAAAATTTTTTTTATTTATAGCGGGTAATTTTTTTTTATTCATTAATATCCAAATATTCTATCTGAGGGGACAAATTCTGATGTTTTTCTATTACCATATAATTTGTTAGCATAACTAGTATGCATTGGTCTACTCATACATCCGTATCTTAATGCATCATATGCGTGATCTTCTACGTGTGTATTAATATCTTCAGGATTACTATCATCTAATGGTAGTGTAGGTAATGTTCTTAACAAATTTCTACAAGAAGAAAATATTCTAATTCCTGGTTCTTTTTCTTTTTCGTCAGTAAATTTAAATCTTTTATGTATTTCTAATTTACCACTAATTCTGCTTTTGGGTGTTCTATCAGAGGGTCTCCAACGACATCCTTGTTGTATCATTGTTTCTGCAATGCTTGGACCCACATCACCTCTCTTTGCCCATGTACTAGCGTCTAAGACCCCATAGCGTATGTATTCTCCGTGTTCTAAGGTTAAGACTTTTCTTGCAAAGACATCTGCTGTAATCTTTTGAGTATACAATTCTCTATAAACCCATAGATTATTATCATAGTCAATAGCAAACCATAAGCAACAAGCAGGAGAACTATAACCCCAGTCAGCAGCACGAAATCTCTGCCAGCCTTTAGGTATGTCAAAAGGTTCAACAACATGTGTTTCTTTATTAAATTCTGGAAAGGCTGCATTAGAAAATGCATCCCAATTACCATCTAAGAATTGTTTTTTCTGTACTTCTGGTAATGATGATAACATTGCGTAGTAATCATCAGTCTGCATAAGGTACGGATTATCTTGTAACTTAGCTGGTATAAATCTTCTTGTTATATATTTTACACCTGAGGGTGTAGAAATCTCTATGTTAAAAGCTGTGTTTGGATCTGTAGGATCTACAAACATTTCTTTAACCCATTGTGATCCAACATTACCTGGGTTACCTGTAGCCCTCATGTATACTGGTATACTTGAATCAACTGATCTAAGTGACGATCTTAGAAAATTATATATATCTGGCGAAGGATATTGTGGAAGTTCGTCTATTCCTATCCATGTGTATGATTGCCCTTGGTATCGCAAAACGTCTGTCATGTTCTCTGCGTAACCGAACTCTATTTTTGCTCCTGATGGGAATCTCCACTCTTTTTCTTGCTCTCTCCATTTTGCTCCTGGAAATGCTCTAGAGTATAATCGTTGAGAATGACCAATCAAATCTCTTAACTCTGGCATTGTTCTACGAAGTAATAAACATCTGTGATGTTCTTTATGACAATACCTTAGAGGATCTATTAACATGGCATATGATTTGCCACCACCTCTAGCACCACCGTAAAAAACTTCTCGTTCTGATGCAGCTAAGAAATCTGTCTGTGGACCTGAGTTAGGTTCAAAGATTACATTTTGTTTAGCTACATGTTCCTGTACATTACTAGGAACTTCGTCTATTACGTCTTTGGTTATAAGTTGCTGCTCTTTTCCATCTAAGACTTTGTTAATGGTTAACAATTTATCTTTGACATTTTTTGCATGAGCTTTGGCTGAACGTAAAGATTGTTCTGCTTGTGCAACTTTTTTACGTGTTCTTGCTATTGCTTGTTTAGCTGACTGCTTGGCTTTGGTTTTTACTTTCTTCTTTGGCTTTGGCAGCGGTATCTCTGGTAACTCTTTTTCTAAGTCCGACATATGATATGTATCTTTTTGTTTTTGCTGATAACCAAATAGCAACCTCTCGGTATGAACATGTTTTTAAAAATTTTTTTGCTTCTTCTAAAGCATCTAATTCAGATTGTATTGGTTCAATATAATCTGGGTCTTCTGCTAGTCTATATCCAAAAGGAATTGTACGTGCCTTTCTTTTAATCTTGATCTGGAGTGACAATTGATTCTTTTGGTTTATCTTTTGCTGGTAATATAAACAATCCGTGTTTTAAATTCATATTAACATCTAGTTGATCTTTTTTTACAACACCAATTCTATCTAATATTTGCTTTGCAGCTTCCATTCTAATGTTAGCATGTGGAGTTGTTCCATCTTCATCTAACATCTCTACCATTTTAGTAGCAGCTTTTGCAGAATGAGTCGCAAGATAGTTTTCAGCTCTAGATACTATCTCAGTTTTTAGACTTCTTAGTACTTTTGGGTAAGATTGTGCTGAGTAACCTGCTAATTCCCCTGCTCTTTTGGGGTTTCCTTGTGCTTCTCCGAACAATGCGTCTAGAAACTTCTCTTGAGTATCTGTTAAGCTTTTCTTTTGACTTGGAATTATAGTAGAATCCATTATTTGCATTTATTATTTCCATAATCTCTTTAAAAGGTAAAGATAGTGCTTCATCTGATAAAGTATTATGTGGTTTATATTTCATTTTTATAAATTTTCTAGGGAATCCTAGGTTATTCCCGTAATTGGTACAGTTTAGTGATGACCCGTTGTGCATATGAGTATGCGGTTGTGTTTGTGTGTCCGTTTAAAGTGTACCTGATTCTAGTATACACACAAATATCACTTTTGTCAAGTATTAATTTAAGATTATTTGTAAACTGCGACACTTTTGTAACATATCGTCATTGACAAAAGTAAAAATGAGGTGTATAATAGTATTGAAGATACTACGGGGGGGTTTTATATATAATATATACCTATTTATACATACCCCCTAGGGAACACCCAAGCATATTGCCAAGAGATTTACAGAATATTGAGTGCATAAATGTAGCCACTAGGTGGTTTACAGGGGATTCCTTGATTTTACCTCAATGCTATATATATCTAGTACATAGGGGGGGTGTCCCCCTGCATACCCCCACAGTAAAATTTAGGTTTTATCGCAAAAAACAAAAAACACCCCCAAAAATATAGTCAAGGGGTAGCCAAAAAAATCCCCTAGTAAAATTTGGTTATCACTTGTGGGAGTTTGGGGGAGTGTAAATTTTTGTAACTAATACCCCCCCTGTTAATCACTTAATTAATTTTTAAGACAGGCAAAAAAAAACCCCCTGTATTTCTACAAGGGGTTTAATTTAATTAGACTTGATTTGATTAAGCTGTCTTTTTATTTAATGAAGTTTTTTCTAACTCACCACTTAAAGAAACTTGATAATCAATAGAGAAATTTCTCATAACTTTATAATTCTCACCATTGAATAAAGTATCAATTAAGCTTAATTGCTTCATTGTTTCTTCATCAACCAAATCAAAAAATCTTACATCTTTCTTTTTTGAATAGTCCAAAGCTTTATTGAATAACTTGTAAAAACTTTTTGCGTTGTCTTTAAAAGTTAATTCAACTTTGTCATCTTTGGTTTTTGGTTTTCTCGGATTTGGGTTTCCATATTCAACATTATAAACCCTGTCTATAACGCCTGTATTTACTTCAACAAGTGTTTCATCAGTATTTGGTTTTTTGTTGATTGATGATTTTTGCCCCTCTTTTTTTTCAATTATAAATGGTGTTGCAATTTTACTCATAACAAAAACTTGTGAGTTTTTTGCATCAACATCAAATTTATTTGGGTGGTCAATCATCATTAACCCTAACTTAACAGCCCTAGTACAAACCATTTCAAACGCACTATTTGGATCAGTTTTTCTATTATAACCGACCAAAGAATAACAATGCTCTCTTAATGCTTTCATTTGTATTTGGTTTTTTTTGTCATCAGTATCAGTATTTTTTTCAGTTAATTTCTTATATTCAGAAATTAAATCTTTAACTGATACGGCTATTTTTGGAAGTAATACTTTCATAATTGATGAAGTATTTTTTAAAGCCAATGTTAAGTGAGTTTTCAAATTTATATTTGAACTCGCACTCTCAATCGGACTTACTTGTTTTTTTGTTTCATTTTTCATTTTAACAACCTTTATATTAAGACAATTAAATCCATATAAATTATTTATATTTTTAAATTTAATCATCAAAATCAATCTATTAAAATTACTTACTTATGTCAATTTATATTAAAATTATTTTTATTTCTTAACAGCTGTTAATTTTTAGAACATTATGAGAACATCAACTATTGATTGTATGTTGCATAATTGCCATATGTGACATATTTGACACACACTCTTATAAGTTGTATTATTAAAGAATATCAACAATTAAAAAAAGAGAGGTTAGAAAAATGAAACAATTAATAAAAGTACTTGAAAAAATTAATAAACAATTAGAAATTAGCAATAAAATAGCTAGTTCAAAATTGGTTATTGATACAATAGAGAGCAACACAGTTAAAAGTTTAACTGATAAACAACTTGAAACTATTACACCTGTTGCAACTGATAAAATAAAATCAATACATAAGAATATTTATTCGTAATGTTTAATATACTTTTATTCGGTGGAATTACTCTCATAATTTTGGGAGTAATTCTATTCGTTATATCTCAATTCAAATTGCGTG
>Ga0208425_1000943_pt1 | contig 9931 bp, 9 predicted proteins | sample DEB08_DNA_4_FD_185496 | JGI IMG/M metagenome (GOLD analysis project Ga0208425, IMG submission 185496) | Aqueous microbial communities from the Delaware River and Bay under freshwater to marine salinity gradient to study organic matter... | ecosystem: Environmental > Aquatic > Marine > Coastal ...
ATTCCGACGCAGGGAAGACGGTTATCTTGGAGAAGAGATAAAGGCACTCCCGGAAGAAAAAACAGACCAGACGTTTGTCGTCGATAGTGAAATGAGACAAATGATCGGCCTACCGGAGAATGTAACTACCGGTAAGACCGAAGGCGGGATCCGAAAATTCTACGATAAATTCGGTCAACAAGTTACAAGTTTTCCCGAGCCTGATCAAAAAGAGGAAGAAAAATTCCAAACTGAATATTTTGACCTGGAAGAGGACGAACGGATGACCTTAAAAGATCCCCGTGTCGTCCGGAAAAGGACGACCGAGGACGGTGACTTTGAGTACCTGAACCGGTACAACCAGGTTGTCACCAAGGCCCCGGATCCTCCAAAGGAGGAGAAGGTCGAAAAAGGGTACAAGTATATTAAAAAAGGGGCCCCTAATTACCCGGAGAATGCCCCCGAGTGGGCCGATGAGGTTGAGATCAGCCCGACCAACCAGCGGGTTTTCCGGTCAGGAGGGATGCCAGGCAAGCCTCCAAAACAAAAAGAGGAACCTTTCCAGGAGACAACCGTCCCGCTTGAGATAGATGAAATGAACGCCCTAGGGGATCCTAGGGTTAAGTTTAAGACCCTTAAAGGGGACGGTACGGTTTCGTACCTCGACCAATACTACACGCCAGTGACTGAGCCTCTTGAAACTTCAGAACCTGAACCAGTGACACCCCTCTTTATGTCTGGGGCGGAACTCAAGAAAAGGGAACCGGCCCTCGCCAGTGCGTTAAAGCTCGACGACGGCGATATTTTCCAGATCGCTTACAACGATAAAGGAAAACCGACCAACGCCTTTAAGCCGGACTGGACTAAGGATAAGCCAGTCAAAGAGCAACCAACCTACATGACCAAGGCCCAGGCCTTGGGTGGCAATACGACCGAGAAAGCGTTTGCGAATAGGATGGGGGACAAAGACTTCCTCCTGAAGACCGGGGGTAAGTACAGTATTGAAAAAATGACAAAGGAGGAGAAACCACTCAGGGACACAAAAGAATTCACAACTGAACAAGCCTTGAGAAAGGAATACACGGCCAGGTCTAAAGATTTCACTGGGGCCGTTAACGCCTACCAGGCAATGCTGACTGGGGCCCAACAAGAAAATGGTCAGGGCGACCTGATGCTGATCCAGGCCTTTCAAAAAATGCTGGATCCGACGTCCGTGGTCCGGGAGACAGAATTTGCTAATGCCCAAAATACTCAAGGGCTTTTAGACAAACTTTTAGTCTTAAAGGATAAAGTTGAAAAGGGAGAACTTTTGACCCCACAGGCCCGGGCTAAATTTATAGAATCAGCCCGTGACTACATGAGCCAGGTCAAAGAAAGTTTTGAACCAATCAGGACCGAGTTTGCAGAAACTGCAAGTTACTACAATTTAAGGCCTGGAACTATTAAAGATCCATTTTCAGGAGTCCAAGGGCTGAGTAAAGAAAGGGCAAGAATTGATTTTAAGGCCTTGGAGAGTGCCCTGGATAACAAGGCCAAGACCTCCTCGACTGGGGGCGTAAAAAAAGAGTCACCCCAGGCCTCGGCCGGGGGAAAAATAGTGGAAAAGATCAGGTCCGCCGTTACCTCGGAGTCACCTCCTGGGAATATTGAAAACGACGAGGAACTCGAATCGATATTAAAATAATGGATAATTCAACCGTCTATAAATATTACAACCTGGCGAAGTCCAAAGGCCACTCGGACGAGGTAATAGCCGGACGCCTGAAAAAGAAAGGTTTTGAAGGCGGGTTGAAAAAGATCCGTCAGATCGTCAAGGGAACGGACCGGAAGATTAAGTCAGCCGGGAAACAGATCCAGAAAGTAGAAGAAATAAAACCAGGGACCGCCGAGGCACAAGAAAAAGTCAAAACTGAGCTAGGGGTTGGCGAAGGAGACCTTGAGATATCCAAGTTTGTCAGGGGTGTGATCCGGGAAGTTTTTTCCGGGATTTCCTACGAACAGTACCCCAAAATGGTCGCCTCCATAGAATCAAGAATGGAAGGGACCGACTACGACGAGGTCCTGGGACGGATCCAGGGCGAGATGAGCCAGTTTACAGAAGACAACCCGGCCACCGCCGTCATCTCAAACATCACCGGCGGATTCATATCCGGATATACAGAACTAAAAATACTATCCGGGCTCGGTTTACTTCCAAAAGCATTACAATTGAAATCAGGTCAGCCGATCCGGAACATCGCCAGGTCGGGATTTGTCTCAGGGCCATTAACCGCATACCCGGCGTCTATTGCCTCCACAAAAGCACTGAGAGACCGGGGCGTTTATGAGGAACCGATCCTCGACCAGGAGGAGGTTAAAAATGCGACTTTCCCCCCGATCATGAGTGACCCGTCAGTAACCATTCCGACCGCCATGTCCACGGTCCTTGGGCCGGTTGGTGACGCTATAGGGAGTGCCGGGAGTAGGGTTAAAAGAGGGATCAAGAGCAAACTTTCCCCAGGAGGCGGAGAAGGGAACCCCCGGGATCCTTCCGGATCCATAGGGGACAAGTCAGGGCCTGAACGGTCGGCCCTCTCAGAGATATCAGAACGCCTGGAAAGGGACGTCGGCCCGTCCACGGATCCGATCCGTCAGCGGATCGACCGAGTCGGCGAACTGGGCATGGACAACGTCATGACCCTGGCCGACAAGACCATGACCGGACCCCAGACCAGGGCCCTCGCCGGGAGGATGAGCCAGACCCCCTCCAGGACGGCGTCAGAAGGCCAGCAATTCCTCGAGCAGAGAATCACGGGTCGAGGTAACCCTATAGACCCCCCCGGGGCCCCCAAGCTATTTCAAGGGCCTGGGATGGGTGTCAGGGTCGGAGACCTAATCCAGGACCTCATGGGCGTCAGGGTTAGCCCCCTGGAGTACCTCAAGCAGTTAAAGAATAAAAGATCGAGGGAGGCCCCGGCTTACTATGACCAGGCCTACACCAAGTATGTGACCGACGACATGGGCAAACAAGTCCCAGTCGGCCCCCAGTACATCGATGTCACCGAAAACATGAGGAGTCTTTTCCAGAGGCCCATCATGCAGGACGCCTTCAAGAGGGCGAAAAACAACGCCTCCAACGACGGGAAGGTCCTTCCGGATAATCTCCTGGAGATGGAAAGGATGACCGTTGAACAGTTGGACTACCTCCAGCGTGGGATCAAGAACATAGGCCAGTCCGGTCAGAGATCCGGGAACCTGGCCGACAATGAGATCCGTCAGATCACCGACATCCGTCAAACCCTCCTCGATGATGTGGACGGCCAACTCCGGGCAACCAACCCCGCCGGAATCTCTCCCTATGCCGAGGCACGTTCCTTCTGGCACGATGAGATGGATTATGACCGTGCCTTTGAGAAAGGCCTCAAGCTAGGAAAATCCGATTCCCTCAGTGCAGACGACGTGATCTTCGAGTTCAGACAGATGTCGAACGCCGAGAAGGAGGCGGTCAAGCTGGGCATGGTCTCCGGGTTCCTCGGGAAGATCGAAGGGAAACGGGTCACCCAGGAAGGGTACTCGATCCCGGACACCGGAAGATTTATCAATGAACGATTCGAGAAGATCCTCGGGGCCTTATTCCCAGACGGCACGTCCGTCTCGGACTTCATGACCAAAATGAGGCTGGAGACTGACACCGGGGCGACTTACACCAAAATCTTCCAGGGATCCCCGACCTCGGTCAGGGAGACCGAGCAGAGATTTGCCCCCTCCGGGATGCTGAGTCAGATCGGATCCGGAGAGAAATCCGCCGTCGGGGCGGTCCGCCAGGAGATGATGAACATGGGCCTCGGAGACCTGGCCCGGAAAAAACTTACCCAGGAGGCGGAGGCTGGAGGGAAACGTCTCTTCGATCCTAACCCCGTCAACCAGATGAAGACCCTGGAGGAAGTGGACGAGATCCGTAAGATGAACCAGGCCTTGATGAAACGGGGCCTCCTGACCCAGGGCGGATTACCGTCGGCCCTGACCGGCATCTACCCCATGAGCTTATTGGACTGATATGTACCCAAGATCGAAAGCAAAACAGTACGCAAAAAGCTATGACAAGGGCGTCAGTGAGTTTTATGATCCGATAGTGCGATCAATCCCGGGGATGCTTTCCGGCGTCGGTATGGCGTTCCTGGGCGATCCTATGAACCCGACCGAGGCTATGGCCGGTGAGGAAGACCTCCTCCGCCAGTTCCGGGAGGACCAGATCCGATCCGTCTTCCCCAAACCCTTCCGGTCCACCCTCAAAGGGGATCCCAGTTTTGAGATTGTGCCAGCCGATGAGATCCCGGAAAGGTTCAGCAAAAAAGGGAAACGTCTCAGCCCGAGGATCCAGGATAAATACAGAGGGGGCCTCTTAGGGGGCCAGTTCCTGATGATGGGCGACGGCCCGCCAAAAGATATCTCGGGTCAGACTTTTTCATCCGGTTATATTGACGCCTCAAATCCACAAAAGCCCGCCCTAAGAATCGCAGGACTCCTGGAGGACTTTGACCCCAATGACTCCCCAAAGGGATCCCGACAATTTGTGACTAATTTGTTCAGAGAATTTTCTCCGATTTACGATAAAAACGAACCCTGGAAAATGACGGGGAGAGGCGGGCCTTTAAGAAAATACACCGACCGTCCTTCCGCCCTTGATACTTTTGAGAGAGGTGTGACCGGGGACTATTTAGTCAGTGCAGAAGTCAAAAAAGGAGGTGATTTATATCTTCCAGGGTACGGAAACCGGGGCCATGTTTATGGGCTGGAAACCCAGTTCGACTCCCCGGTGACGATGTACCAGGATATGGCGAACGTCCGTGCCGGAAATGAGCCCACACTCAGGCCCATGACGACGGGCGACATCGAGTTAGGGAACCAGGTCGGCGAGTTCTACACCAAGGGCAAGGCCGGGAAAAAACTCCACCCGATATTCGACAAGATTACTTTTAAACAACTTAAAGGGTTATTGAAATGACGCCAAGATATGGAGGCCGATCAGGCCAACAAGAAGGGATCCTGGAAATGTTATCCGGGGCAAAGGACCTCTGGATGAAATCCGGGATGGGTTTATTAAATCCTAATAATCCTGTCTATGAAAATTCGAGAAAACTTGACGAACGTCAAAAACTTCTTTTATCCCAGGGTATTGATCCTCTCAGTGATGAGACCTACAAAAATCTTTTAATAAATTCCGACCCAGGTATATCCCTGGATCCAGGAGGGGCTGGGTTAATGGCAGGGAAAATAGCAAGCAAGGCGATCAAGCCACTCGCCACCGCCCAGGATGTGATCGAGGCCCGGGCTAAACAAATGGATATTCCAAAGCCTATTGATCGGATCCAACCCTCCGGACAAGACCCATTATTTGAGTTGACCCCCGAGGCCTATGAAAGAACCTCTGGTCTACTCAAGCAGGAAAGACTTCCCGGGACCCCGAGAGTCCAGCCTGGTGAAAAGTTTCCTCTTGGTGAAAGGATGAAACCCATCGAGGATAATATGGACGAAATAGCCGAGGTGATTGCAAATAAGTCTCGTCCGGCTTTAGGAACCGAAACCCAGTATTTTTACAACATGGGCCCGGTTTATGAGGGGTTGATCAAAAAAGGATATTCTCGGGATGAAATCCTGAATTTCTTAGATGAATTCGGATCAGGATACGGGGCGACCAGTCCGAGGACGAACACGGAATTCAATATGAGACACGCCATGCTTTTAAGAAGTAAAGAAGGCCGTGGAAAAGCACTGGATTCTATCGAGGGACCTGGCAGTGGCGGGATCTCGGAAAAGGGTTACCCGATGATGGATATGCATCGGAATCTATACCGGGATTTTGTGGACCAGGTTGATAAGATGAAGACCAATCCAAAACCTACACACTTTAAATCCGGTTCCCAGGGTAACCTCCTCAGTGTCACCGCCGACACACACGCCATCCGTGGGGCCCTTGTCGCCATGAATGACCTTAACCCTGGAAGTCTACCCAAAGGATGGTTTAAGGCCCCGAAAGACTATAAAGAATATCTAAAAAACCCGACCGAGTGGATGTCGAAGTCTACTAACATGGGGAAGATAAAAGACGGCCTAGCATCCAAAACAAAGGACGGAGTTTCCGAGCAAGTGGAATACGGGACCATGCACGACCTCTATGAGAGAGTCGGAGAAAAATTAGGCGTCACCCCCGCCGAGGCTCAGTCCTTAGCCTGGTTCTCTTCCGGGGCCAATACCAACCTTGCCAGCCAGCCAAAGTCCATCCCTCGTCTTCTTGATGAACGGATCGATGTGACGGCCCAGGCACTCGGATTGACCAAAGATCAGGTCCTGGATTTGGTCGTCAAAAATAAGTTACCCCTGATGGGCGTAGGCATGGCGGGACTTCTCAACGTCCCGGAAGAGGGTCAAAACTGATCCTCGTCCGTGCATAGTTGAACCGTATTTTTGGGGATTTTCGGGGGATTGGCGTTTCCCCCGGAAACGACTGAACCCTTGCAAACGCTAGGGTTCTGGTGGGTCGGCTGGGACTCGAACCCAGGGCCACCTGATTAAAAGTCAGATGCTCTACCAGATTTTATTCAATAAAATCAGATGTTTTGCAGAGTACGCCTGAATCAGTTCCTCGTCCGTGCATATTTGAGTCACAAAACATCAACCGCCCTATGAAGATCCAGGTGGATTGAATCGACATACTGCCGAGTCGTCTGGATCTGTTGATGCCTAAGAATCTTTTGTACCTCCACGATACCCACACCCGCCTTGATAAGCCTGGTTGCCAGGCTTGCCCGATATCCGTGTATCGGCTTGACACCCTCAATCCCTACTCGCCCGAGGATTCGTTTCCAAGCCTGGGTGAGTTGGTCTCTCTTGGGATACGCCGGGGAACCAGTACCAGCGTCAAGATAATACACGTCCCGGTCAGGACGTTCGTTGATATCAGTTATCAGAAATCTCTGGAGGACCACTGACATAGGGACACGATCAACCCGGCGGGATTTCGGGGCCCAGTCCGACCCGTCCGGGACAATCGTTATTAATCGGTCTTCCAAGTGAATATCCTGCAATTTTAGGTGACAGAGTTCTCCGGCCCTTATCCCCGTCCAGGACAGCATCATGTGCCCTCGGATATGGTTGAGATAGAACCTCCGCCGGAACGGTGGCCCTGTCTTCAGCCGGTTTTCCAGGTGGCGTCCAATCCGGTCCAGGTCGTCCTGAGAGAAGGCCGTGATCTCACGATCTGCGACCCTCAGAGGCTCGACCAGGGGGGCCCTGTCAATCAACCCGACCCGTTCCCCGTGACGGAAACAGGCCTTGAGTTGTCTTAAATGGGCCTGGATCGAATGATCCGCCAGTCCCCGGAATCTCAGGGCGTCCACAAAAATCTTCTGTTTACGCCCGTCATATGCATCCCCAGGATGATCCCCGACGGCGTCCAGATAATACCGTGCCGTCGTTTCATAGGATTCGGCCGTCCTGGGCGACCGAGTGGACTTGGCTAAGTCTAGCCAGTCCCGGAACAAGTCCTCGATCCCGGCCTTTGACCGGGCCTGAATTTCCTGGACCTTCTCTTCTTTTAACCGTTCAAGAAAAAACGATCTTTCTTGTCCCGTCCTCTTCCGTTTCCCCTTCGAGGTCGTCTTCCAGTCGGCCTCCTCGGTCCGGCATAGGCGGATCAGCCTCGCCGGTTTGGTTGTGTAATCTCGGAATACCCAGTGGTCGTCCCTGACCGACAAGGGTTTCCTCGAGTTCATCTATCTTCTCCCGCATAAGCTGAAGAATCTTCTGGGCCTCGTCTAGCTTCTCGCACATCGTCGTCATTTCTACCTATTTCCTTAATAAGACGTTCCAGTTGTTTGTTATAAAACCGGAGTTGATCCAACTCCGCCATGACTCGATCAATATCAATTTGAGTCGTGCCACTTTTCATCCTTGATTGACCGGCTATCAGCCAATTCAAGTCGAATCCAAGATTCGCTAATTTGTAAAGATTTTTAGGGCCCAACGGGACGGAACCATTCCAAACCTGGCTGGCGAAGGTCCTGGAAATCTCCATTTCTTCTCCTAGCCTTTTCTGATTCCATCCCCGGGCACGGCATTCCTCTTGGAGGCGGGCCGAGACCTCGGGGTCTCCTTTCTTACGTTCCATAGTGTTTTTTTTATAGTGGGATTTCTTCCTACCACTCCGACTCAAGCAAGGTCTGTCTATCGGGACTTGACCAATGCTTTGATTAGAGGGGTGGTGGATGGAAGTCTGTCCAGGTTTTCTGCCTTACAGATCCGTAAATTATTTCGTCACTATTGACGTTTGGATTTTGAGCATTGGAAATTTTCTGAATTTTTCCAGTTGCTCTACTTTTTTTTAGGACGCCAGTCGAATGCATCTCAGTATTCAGTGAGTTTGTATAGCGGAGGCTGGCTTTATGATTCCGCTTATCTTGGTCATCCATTAGATCCCTTCCATCTTCCACTTTTCAGAAGATTCGCTTTACGGCCCCATGCCCCGACCACATTCAATTGCGTTTCCTCACAAAAAAATCCAAACCAGGATCTAAAGTGTTGCCACTTTATTCCATTCCCATTTTTTAAAACCCTTTGGTCCCATTTTTTGAGTTTAGTCACGTTTTGGTTTTGATTTTGTTGCATATCAACCTTTCTAGGTTTGGATTTAAATAAAATTTGACAATTGTTAAATAGGTTCTAAAATTGTCAACAAATATTGACAACCTTAATGATATCGAGTCTACATAACTTGACAAGTATAAAAACACAAATGACTGAATTGATTCGGAAATATCGCATTTCACAGATCGAGATTGCCAGGAGGGCAGGGCTCGATCCAACCGTCGTCAGTCGGGTTCTCTCCCCGAAACTGAACGACAAAATCAACCAGGCGGTGATGGATATCATCGCAGAAAGGAAAAATGCCTGAAGAGAAAAAATCAAGTATTGGGGCCCTCTGGAAGGGGGAAACCCAGGCGGGGGATATCAAGTTGACCATTAAGGTTGATGAGGCCCTCGAGCCCGGCGTGTATTACACGGCCCTTGTAAATAACTACAAGGAAGAGGAAAAGCATCCTGACTTCAAAATCATGAGGCCCCGAGAAATGGATTCCGGATCCTCACCCGCCAAAAAAGATGACGTCCCAAAGGACGGCATCCCGTTCTGAGGTTATATGACCGGAGAACAACTAGAAAAAGCCCGGGAGATGATGGGCCTGACTCGAGCAGAGTTGGCGTCCACTCTCGGCATGACGTACTCGGGGATCTTCAGTTGGGAAACCAACGGACACGCCACCGAGGAATTGAAACCGTGGGTCCCTTTGGCCCTCGCCGGGATGAATCCCGGGGTCTTTAAAGTTATTGATGGTGAGATTTACATCAAACTTGGAGTCAAAAATGACAGAAAAAATCAATCGGATAGCGGATCAGTCCAGGATGGACAGGAACCGCAAAGCTCGGGCTAATTTTCTGGGGAACTGGAAAAGTCGTTTCGGCTGGATGCTGAAGCTGGCCTAAGAGACCGGGGGCGGGACTTCCGGAGGAAGTAACCCCGTCCCCAACCTCAATCGGAAACTAAAAGGTAACATGATCACAAAAGAAGCACAAATATCAAAGATGGTAAGGCCGGATATGCCGTCCAGCGAATATCATGCACACCCAGCGATCTCCGCCGGGTCTCTTGATATTATTCACAAGCGGGGAGTACCCGCACTCCTCCACAACTTTGACAACCCCAAGCCTCCGACCACGGCGATGAATCTGGGGACCGTCACCCACACCCTCACCCTTGAGCCTGATAAGTTTGCCCAGGAGTACATCCTCCTTCCCAAGATGGACATGAGGAAGAAGGAGAACAAGGAGATTAAAGCCACCCTGGAAAAGAAGGCCTTTGAAAAGAACTTGATGATCATCGACCAGGAGACCTACGACCTCGCATTTCAGATGGCCGTGT
>Ga0208425_1000946_pt1 | contig 9904 bp, 11 predicted proteins | sample DEB08_DNA_4_FD_185496 | JGI IMG/M metagenome (GOLD analysis project Ga0208425, IMG submission 185496) | Aqueous microbial communities from the Delaware River and Bay under freshwater to marine salinity gradient to study organic matter... | ecosystem: Environmental > Aquatic > Marine > Coastal ...
AAGGTAAAGGAACGAGTATTGGGCTGTACAAACACTCCAACATAGTTACCTGTTACACCATCAAGACCATACTCTGTTTCTACTTCCTGAAAGCGATTCTTAATTGCTTGAATAATCTGCTCACGCTCTCCACAAATCGGTGCTTGCGCTTTTGCAGGAGATGTAGCAAGTAACACACTAAGCCCAAACAGTCCTGCAAAAATATATTTTAGCATTTATTCCTCTCTAAGTTTTTGTTCTATAAGTTTTGTTCTCACTTGTAGATCAACCACAATTATTTTCCCTTATTAAACAGTTCAAATAGTGTTGCTACTTTTTCTTCAATAACTTTTAATCTTACTAGAACTTCTGCACGAAAGGCCACACCAATTGCTGCAATAGCAATTAGACCAGAAAGAACAGGCCAAAAATCTAGGAAGGTGTTCATTTATGGTTTGGTAGGCCAGACAGGATTTGCTGGATCAGCAGTGTTAGCAGGAAGATCACGAAGGGCTTGACGATAAGTTGCCCAAGCGGCAGCATCCGCCTGTGCATCAGGTAGCTGGGTCCAATCACTTTCAGATAACAGGTTATTTCTTACCCCACGCAAGTTTTTCATGTCTCGTACAAACTTGTCTGCGCTTGCATTACGAGAAGATACAGCAGTATCTAAAACAGACTGCTCACAATCTGCTACGAATAAAGTTGTACCATCCATCCAAAAAACACTATGAGCAGTGTCGTCTGTCCAAGATTTATCACACGCCTTAACTACAGCAGGAATGTCAATATCTGTGTCTACAGTTGCTTGTGCCGTTGTCATTTGTAAAACTCCTACGCTAGTTTATAACCGGAAAACCCGGAATATATTTCTCCTAATCCCCAATTTACAGTTATAGTTGCGCCACTATTATTGTAAACAAAAATTTCAATATAATCTGACGCGGCTAGATCAAGTATAATAGACCCACCAAGAATTACTTCTTGATATGCGGAATTAAAAGCAGTACTTGCTCCTACAGTAATTCGCTGCAAGTCTGCCCAAAGATTGTTATTTTTATATAAATAACAATTGATCCGACCGCCGTTTGTTGCGCCAAAGCCATACAAACCAACGTCTGTATTAAAAAGGTATTTGCCAGCGACAGGAGCAGTAAACCTATGATTGGTTACATTGTCATAATGTCCACCATTATCAAAACGCTCACCATTAAATTGAACTTTACTCGTAGCCCCACTGGCGATAGTATTGCCAACAGTGGTTCTAAATGCGCTAAATGCTGGTTGCAATGGCAGGCCAATCACACCATTTTCATCGAAAGACATATGCGTTGTTGTGCCAAGCGTAGAGCCTAAGCCTATAACTAGATCATCCGCACTGTCGTCAAGTCCAATATGAAAGTCTTGCGCGTTGCCATCAAACACAATCTTGGCATCTTCCGCACCCGCATCTCCAACAGTAAGAGTAGGAGTAGTGCCGCTAAGAGTTAGCGCACCGTTTTTAACTGACGTTAAAGACGCAGCAATGGTTGCTACTTCTGTACCAGCAACATCAAACCGAATGGTATCTTCATCAGCACTTTCTTCAACCTGAATCTTAGTGTCCTGATCACTATCCTGTACAATTGCAGTTGTACCTACATCAAGAGTTCTTCCCAGATAGCGTACATGAATTGTGTCACTGTTTGCAGGAGCAGAAGTAAATGTCAGTGTTGTTCCACTAACAGTGTAGGCAGTTGTTGGTTCTTGAATTACATCTGCAACAGTTACCAAAAGAGAATTAACATTTGATACTGTGTACGTTAATGTAAATGCTGTGGTAGAACCGTCGCCAGTAAATGTCTGGCTGTTCAACTCACCATATTGAATATCGTTACCAATATAAGGCATGTGTTATTTCCCTGTTAGTTTGTTAAAGTTCTGCGCTGTTCTTGTAATGTGTCTCTAGCATTCCAATCTCCTACAACTCCGCGACAAAATGTATCCAACCCGCAGAACCATTCTCTAGGTACACATGGTATGGGCGATACTGGGTTGCGCCCGTAAGACCAAAAGACAGCCTTACTCTTTCGTGGGTGGTATCACCGTAAGCCCCGCCGAAAAGTGAGACAGCAATGGGGTTGTCTGTGCCGTCAGGCACAACGCTTATATCTGTCGCTGCCGAAACAGCAACGGATGGAACAGCCCGCATAGGAACAGGCAACTGCACTTGGGCAACCACGTTTGTCCCCGCCGCCGCAGAGCCGAACGCGAATATGGCACCTGTTGATGCAAAGGGGCTATCTTCCGTGATGCGGTAAAAGTACCGAAAACACTTCGCCAGCGTGGTGCTGTACGGCTCATGCTCGAAATCCGTCGCCACGCTGCCGACTTCAAGTTGAACGCCAGTGAGGTAAAAGTTGTTTGCGGTGTTATCTAAGACGTTCACACTATCTGACGCCATGTACTGAATGACACCTGCAGGCCAAGCCGTCCACGCATCAGCAGTCCCACCCCCAAAGTTCCCCCCTCTTCCATATAGGGCGAAGAACAACCGTAAACCTTCGCCTGTATCTGAGTTGATAACCCCGGAGGTATCGCCGGGGAATGTCACTGTTTTGGTTTCCCATGTGTCAGCGACATCAACAGTGTACGCGCGAAGATAGTACCGCTCTGTGTCAAACTGCGTCAGCCCAACGTAGTGAGTGCCTGTCTTTGGCGACCGCACTCGGAAAGTGCAGACAAGAGTTTTTGCTCCTGCGGTACCGTACAAAAGGTGTTGAAGATTTTGCGCTTCAATCCCTTGAGCAATAACCGCCAGATCGTTCCCCTCAATAGTTCCATCCGCAGTGGTGCAGTCAACCTTGAGGGAATAGGCAAACCCAGACGGGACTACAGATGTATCCTGCGAAACGTCAAACCTCGCCGCCCCGCCACCTTCTGATATCTTAAAACGATCAACGGGGAGGTACGTTGTTGTGCCCCCCGAACCGAGGCTCAGTGTGCCGCCCCGCTGCGCCACAGTCATCGCGCCGTTGATGATGAGGTTTTTGCCTAGTTGCGATACACCACTATCTAATGCACTAGCACCAATTGTTGAAATTGCCATTATTTAAAAACTCCTATGGTTTTGTCGGCCAAACAACATCTTCTGGGTTTGCAAATGTTTGTGGCAAGTCACGAAGAGATTGGCGATAAGCTGTTTCTTCTGCCGACATGGTACGATCTGAAACACCCCACCAATCTGTAGATTTAAGAAGTGCATCGCGCTCCCCACGAATACCAGCCCAAGTTGGTGCAGGGGGCACGTAGTCAGCGATAGCCATACCTTGCTCAATAATATCATCATAATGCCTGTTACCAACAGCAACTGGAATAGAAAGCTGAATACCGTTTTCTGTTGCAGAAATTACAGTGTGTTCTGCGTTTGCATATTTAATGTTTTCTAGCATTGTTTATATTTCCTTATGGCTTGGTCGGCCAAACAACATCTTCTGGGTTTGCAAATGTTTGTGGAATATCGCGCAAGGCTTGCCGATATGCTTTCTGAGCGTCAGTCATTGTAACATCCGTCCCTGCTTGCCAGTCTGTCGCCGCAAGCAGACCGTCGCGCTCGCTGCGAATGTCTGCCCAAGTTAGCGCCGGTTGTGGCTCGATCACAAACACACCGTTAATGTAATTATGTTGGTCGCTAATGATGGTGTCATCGCAGTCAACCCACTGTAGGGACGGATGCACCGGAAAAGATTGGTCGTCAGCGACGACTTGAGCGACACGCCCGCTTGCTTCGACTAGAGCCTTCATTATTTGAACTCCCATACGATGACTATTCCCGCACCACCAGCGCCACCGCTGGGATTGCCGCCGTCAGCGACAGCCCCGCCGCCGCCGCCTCCCGTGGTGGCCAGACCCGCTTCACCGTCGCTATTAGTCGCTGCGCGACCGCCACCTTCGCCACCGCCGACGCCAGCTATGCAAAAGTTCGTCGTGTCCGCCCTCAAGGCATTGCCGCCCGGTCCTCCGCGCAGATTTACGTCGCCGCCGCTGCCCGTCCCACCGGCACCGCCTCGGCAACGGTTGCCAGTGCTTCCGCCTTCGCCGCCCGCGCCGCCAGTTGCACTGCAATGCGCACCGAATGACGATGTGTTGCCGGTGTTGCCGTTGCCGCCCGCGCCGCCGCCGCCAACCGACGCGCCGACCGTGACCGTTTCGCTGGATATAGCGGAAACGTCGATTGTCTTTATCGAGAGGCCGCCTTGCCCGCCGCCTGCGCCAGTTTGTACATGGGCGGTACTAGTTGCGGCTCCACCACCACCACCGCCGCCCCGAACGTGAACGAGGACGCGCTTCACATCTGCGGGCTTAGTCCAAGTGCCGCTGGCAGTGAAAACCTGAACAGATGCTAGGTTGCCCGTGGCAGCAAGAGCCGCACGTTGAGCCGCCGCTGTGGCCGTCGAGGACATAACTGAGGAGAGCGCCGTAAGCGTGGCATCACCAATTTTAGCTATTGTTACAGCACTGTCTGCAAGGTCAGCAGTAGAAACAATACCATCAGTGATATCATCACTAGACAGTGGTCTACGAGCAGGTTCTGGTCCGGTATAAGGCATCTTATGTAATCTCCAAAACCGATGCAAAAGCTGAGATGTCGTTAGTAGCACCTGCGGAAACTTTTAGAACATCGCTATCTTCAAGGTTTACAGGTTTATCAAATACAAGAGTACTGCCAGCAGGTACTGGTGCATCCTGTAAAAGAGTATATGTTGTGGCAGCAGACGAGTCAGTAACCTTAACTGTTACTGTAGCTGAATTAGCACCGTCCACATTCGTCAACATAATTGCGTGAACAACAGCCGTTGTGGAACCGGGGCAAGTGTATAAAGTTGTATCACCTGTTCCCGCTGCAACTGCTGCATTTTTAAAAGTATTAGCCATTATTAATTATCCTCCTAGAGCAATTGCTAAAGCAACAGCTTCACCAGCCGGTGACACATCTGTGCCAATTGTTAAGCCAAGGGAAGCACGAGCCGTTGCGCCACTCTCTGCCACCCAGTTACTACCACTACCTACGATAATGTTACCGTCAGTTGTTGCAAGTCCTGCGATGTCTGCCAAACCTGCATCATATGCCTGTACGTCTGTACCAATTGCAAGTCCCAGTGATGTACGAGCAGTAGCGCCACTTTCAGCAACCCAGTTAGCACCGTCGCCAACAATGATGTTGCCATCCGTAACAGCCAAGCCTGCAATGTCAGCAAGTCCTGCATCATAGGCTTGAACGTCAGTACCAATAGAAAGGCCAAGTGATGTTCTGGCTGTTGCTCCACTTTCTGCTACCCAGTTTGCTCCATCACCTACGATGATGTTGCCATCTGTTACAGCTAGTCCAGCAATGTCAGCAAGTCCTGCATCGTAAGCCTGTACGTCAGTACCGATACTTAGACCAAGTGAAGTGCGAGCAGTGGCTCCAGATTCAGCCACCCAATTTGCTCCATCACCTACAATGATGTTTCCATCAGTAACAGCAAGACCGGCAATGTCTGCTAGACCGGCATCGTATGCCTGTACATCTGTTCCAATTACAAGACCTAGATTAGTTCTAGCGCCAGCAGCAGTGGAAGCACCTGTGCCACCATCGGCAAGAGCAAGATCGGTAATACCAGAAATGCTGCCGCCAGTAATATCAAAGTTGCTTCCTTCAATCTCTACAGAACCAGCAGCAAGTTTCTTGCCAAGAGTAATCTGTTCGCCAGCATCTGTAGTAACAAAGGTAAGGTAGGCATTAGCGCCTTCTTTAATTTCAAGAGCAGCAGCAATGTTATCGGTAAGCAGAATGTCAATTTCTGTACCGTCTGCGCTAATGCTGTCAAGAGCAATGTCACCAACATTTGTGATGTTTGTGTCGGCAGCACTGAGCGACCCTGTTACAGTAAGATCGCCGCCTACTGTTACGTTGCCTGTTGTTGTAATGGCATCAATGTAACCGTGCGACCAGTAGTTAGAACCATCGCCGAGAGTATAAGTGCTATCAGCAGAAGGAATAACATTTGATGCAACGTCAGCAGTAATTGTTACTGTGTCTGTAGCTGCATCACCAAGTGTAACATTGCCCTTTACATTTAATGTACTGTCTAGAGTAGTGGCTCCCGTTACGTCTAACGTACCAGCAAAGTCTGCATTTGCTCCACTAAAGGTTACGGCAGTGGTTGGTGTTGCACCTGACTTGATTGCCAGTTGACCAGTAGCATTTGTAAGCGCAGCATAAGTAGTACCAGCATCTTTAAGAGTTACATCTGCCCCGTCTGCATCTAGAATTATATCACCAGTTGCGTCAAGTGTCAAGTTGTTACTTGAAGAAATTGTCAGATTGGTACCGTCACCCTCAATCTTTTCTCCATCATCACCAAAAGTAACACCTACGTTGGCAGGAATGTTTACATCGGCTGTAGCAGTAAGATTGATATCTGCACCGGAAGTTACTGTAAGGTCTGTGTTGTCACCTTCAATCTTCTCCCCTGTGCCAAAGGTAACGCCTACGTTGGCAGGTACAACAACGTCCGTAGTAGCGGTAAGGTTAATTGCACCGCCTGAAGTAACAGTCAGGTCAGTGTTATCACCTTCAATCTTTTCACCAGTACCAAAAGTAACACCGACGTTAGCAGGCACAACAACATCAGTTACGGCTGTTAAGTTAATTGCGCCACCTGAAGTAACAGTTAAATCAGTATTGTCGCCTTCAATCTTTTCACCAGTACCGAATGTTACTCCTACGTTGGCTGGAACTACAACATCCGTAGCAGCAGTGAGATTGATTGCGCCGCCCGAAGTAATAGTTAGGTCTGTACCATCGCCTGAAAGATACTCACCGCCCTGATCAAAAAGATATAGACGCTCTGTGCTGTTAATTACTACGTCATCTTGAATCTTGAAGTAGTCTTCATCTTCCATCCAAGTAATGACGCCATCGTTGGTTTCACCATCGACAGTAATTACGATATCTGTGGCAGCAGTACCATCACCAATTGTGATTGCTGTACCAAGCAGCTTAGTTACAGGACCACCTTCTGCTGTTGTGCCATCATGGGTATGGCCTGTTGACGCAGCAGCAAAAGCCTCAAGCTGATTAAACTCGTTGTTAAAATCAGAAGCTTCAGCTACTTCACCGTCAACAATTTCAGCAGCACTTTGCCTTGTATAAGTTGCACCCATTATCTACGTCCTCCGGGGGTAAACTCTAATTGAAATCCTTTAATTGAAAATGGTTTTTTATCATTGGCAGCATCTACTTTTAAGGCTACAGTAAAACCTGACCCCTCGACAGGTTGCCTTAAAAAAGGATTACCAGATGAGCCATAAACTGCAGTTGCATAGCTGGAAGTTCCATAAATAAATGCACCACCCCCTGAAGTAAAATCGTATTTTGCAGGAGAGGGAACTCCAGTGTCATCAAAGTCATAACGTAATCTTAATTCGCCAGCAATGTCACCTTCAGTTTCATAATTAAAAATAACACGCTGCATTAATTTTCTAATGCCTGCATCTCCTAATGGAAGATCAGGTGACCGATAAATAGCAGCGATATTTGATCCATCAAAAGTATCGCCACTTTCATGTTGAATTACATAGCCATCATATGTTCCACCAACAACCACTTCAACATTACTAATAAAACCAGAAGCCATACAACTAGGCTTTAATCCTCTAATGTCTGCCCACTCGTATCCAATGCCACCTTGAATGTTTCTTTTTAATGTTCCTAAAATACCTTTACTGGCTGCAACAACGCCGCTTGTAGTTGGATAAAATAAACGATACTGACTTTTAGTACGAATAACTACAGAAGAAATGTTGTCATAGCCAATGTCATTAATCCGAGGTTGAATTGCTTTACTTACGCTACCCAACTCAACGTCATCAATTTTAGCAGTACCGGCAACCGTGCGTAAACCGTCTGGAGCAAGGAACAAAAGATCGCCACCAATTTCTTGAAGTGAAAATCCGTCCGTACAGCCAATGTTGCGAGTTACAAGTTCAATTCTAAAGTCTGTTGCACTAGAACCAATAAGTCTAAAAATCTGATCTTCGCAGAAAATAATTAAACTATCACGGAAAGTTTTAATTCCAGTAATAACATTGTCAACTTTAATAGTTCCAGCACCATTAGCTACTGTGTAGTCATCTTCATTAAAAGGAGCAGTAAAAAGAACTTCTTGTGGAGAAGCACTCATGCCCGCATAAAACATGTGGTTTTTAAATACAGCAACAAATTTAGGATTAGCTGGAGCAGTCCCTAAACCTGTGCCTGCTGCACCATTTAAAAGTTTGTATGTTGATCCATCCCATGAAGCAGGAATGTTTGTTTGATCAACCATAATTAGCTTATCAGTGCCGTTAAAGTTATACTCGTCAAAACTATAACGAACTGCACTTGTTCTAGCAGTAGTAATGCTTGTCCATGCACCGCCTGTGCTGTACTTAACATTTGCTCCTGCGGCAGCAATAACAGTATTGTTAAAAACCGTCACACCAATAACTTTATCTGTATTGCCGTTTACTTGTGTGCTGGAATACTTTGTAGTTCCAGTAAGCCTACGATAGCCACCGTTAATAGAAGGCTCAAAGTTTTGTAAAACTAAAGCCTCTCCCGGCTGCATATTAAAGGCGTCTTTGTCAAGTACAAGACCACCACCACATGAAAAAATAAATGGCGAGATTGCAGATGTATTAGGCATTATACCGCTCTAAAATAATCTTTTCGATTAACCAGTTCAATCCTCATTCTACGCACAACATCATTATACTCAGCAAGTGAAGCCTGTGCTGTTGCAGTATCAGAACGAAGAATAGCTACATAGTATCTAGCACGGGCAACAATTGCGTGTTCGTATCGTGTGGGAACAATTGAAACATCACTATCAGCAGACAGTTCAGTATTGTAGGTCCAGTACTCGTAACTGATAGTGTAGGTAGATTTGTCTGGAACAGGAGATAGACCTAGACTTTCATTTTGTGTGTGGTACACATAGACAGGCTCATCAAGACGATCCGCAGCATTTGCGCGGTCTGTTTCAGAATAACGCTCAAACCACTCATCGTAAGAAATGTATTTAAGTTTTTTTGGAGAAAAATCTTCTTTTACTGATACATTATCTACATCAATGTTTGCATCTGTTGTGGTGTTAAAGCCGATGTAGACCGTAGCGGCAGTTGGTGCAAAAGTAAAATCAACGTAGTTAAACTCACCTGTGTCAGATACAGTAACAGTACGGGTTCCTATTTCAGTGCCGTTGCTTGTTGTTCCAATGTTTAGTGTAACAGTTCCATTAAAAACACCAAAAGAAATTCTATATGTTTTATTTTTAACTATGCTTAAAGATTGTACAGCAATAGCAACGCCGCTGGCACCAGCAGTAAGACGTAACCTACCATCGCCAGAACTTGTATGGGCTACAGAACCTGTACCTGTAGAGGAATCTGTCCAGCTTGTAATGTTAGATGTAAACTCTCCATTTGTAACAAGTTCTTTGGGAAGAAGTACAAAGCTATCCCAATCAATATACTTGTAATCAGAAGGTAAAGAATACTCACGAACAGCAACATTAGTGTCTTGATCTTTTGTTGAAAACAAAAAGGGCCATTGGACTTCGCTGTTAACGATGTCGTTAATGGCCCGATTGACACTGTTTTTGGCAACAGTTTGCACACCACGACTAGACGACAGCGTTGTTAATGTCGTTTCGTTGAGGTCTTGCAACACACGATTAGTTAGCTGTAAATAGGTAAGTGTTCCCATATTATGTACCTACATATTCCTCATGGTAAGCAATCAATAATGATACTGTAGAGTTTTCTTCTGTAGACGCTTCAAGTCTATCTCCAGCGCCCATGTGTAAATCAAAATCATAGTTTATTACGCTGTTACCTATTTGGACTACAGCATTAATAA
>Ga0208425_1000947_pt1 | contig 9900 bp, 9 predicted proteins | sample DEB08_DNA_4_FD_185496 | JGI IMG/M metagenome (GOLD analysis project Ga0208425, IMG submission 185496) | Aqueous microbial communities from the Delaware River and Bay under freshwater to marine salinity gradient to study organic matter... | ecosystem: Environmental > Aquatic > Marine > Coastal ...
ATGTTATCCAAAAACGAGTTTGTAATGACTGCAGACGCTGTACGAGGAGCAGGTAACGGAGATGTTGAAAAGGGAGCACAAAGGATGTATAAAGTTATGAAAACCTTAGAAAACGGAGGACGAATTTAATGGCTGAAATTCAAGAAGTACGTCAATTACCAGCAGAATATATTGAAGCATTAGGTAAAACTTATGCTGATGAATTAACAAAAACGGTTGGTGGTTTAAAATCTATTGACGTATCAAAATTATATGGTCCACAATTTGTGGCTGGACCCGGTGCACTTACACAACAAGCTGAGTCAATGGCCGGTGGTCTTGGAATTTATGCACCTTATTTACAAGCTGCTGGAGCTGCAACAGGGCCAACAGCTTATCAACAATATATGTCTCCGTATCAACAAGACGTTATTCAAAGCACATTACAAGAATATGATATTCAAGCTCAAAAAAATTTACCTCAAGTAAGTCAAGCTGCTTATCAAGCAGGTGCTTTTGGTGGTGCAAGACAAGGTGTTGCAGAAGCAGAATATAGATCTGCATCAGATAGAAACAGAGCTGCATTACAAGCACAATTATTGCAACAAGGTTTTGGACAAGCGCAACAATTAGCTGCACAACAATATCAACAACAAATGGGATTAGCACAAACTGCTCCTGCATTAGTTGGTCAACAAATTTCTGCATTAACAGGTTTAGGTGCTCAACAGCAAGCAAGATCACAAGCTGAATTAGAAGCACAAAGACAACTTGCTTATCAACAAGCATATCAACCGTATCAAGCTACACAAGCGTTAGGTTCTGGTGTAATGGGATTAATCTCTGGTTATCCTCAACAAACACAACAAACAATTACACCTTCTCCTAGTCCGTTATCTACTGCACTAGGAACTGCTTCAACATTAGCTGGTATATATAGTTTAGTGAGACCAAAATAATGAGTAAAATTTTAAAAAGACCAATGTTCAGAAAAGGTGGACAAGTTGAAGAAGGAGTTATGTCTTTAGCTGCACCTAGAAAACAATATCAAGATGGTACAAATCCTTTAGATAAATTAATAGAAGATGATCCATATTTAAAAGAAACATATGAACTTGCAAAAGCAGGTTTTGGTAGAGATGTTCAACAAGAGAGAAGAGATGTACTTTCTAATTTATTAATTAGAGGTGGTTTAGGTTTAGTATCTGGAGAAGGTGCAGGAAAAGGAACACTTGGTGCTATTGCAACTGCATTTAAAAAACCAACTGAACAAGCTTTAACTGAAATGAAAGGATTAAGACAAGATCCTGCTAAAATGTTAACTGCTAAAACAGCTATTGCACAAAAAGGTGCAGAACGATTAAAACTTTTAGATTTACAAAATAAAAAATTAGACGCTGAAAAAAAAGCAAGAGTTATGTTAGGACCAGATGCTACAGCTGACCAAATTCAAAAGAAAGCTTCTGAAATTTTAAATCAACAAATATTTGGTGTTGAGGAAAGATTTAGAGAAAAATCTAAACAAGATAAGTTAGATGATTATGAAACTAATTATGGTTTAACAGGGTCCGCTGGAGAAGAGTATTATCAATTTGAAAAAAATAGAGGTAAAATAGAGGCTGCTACAGGAAAACCAGTAAGATCTTTTATTAAAGGTGAAAGAACACAAACTGGTAAAGTTGATTACACTAGAAAATCTAGAAACAAACCTGACGGTATTTACATAGATCCTATTAATGGAGTGTATATTGAAATTATAAATGGTGTTCCAAGTGTTATTCAAAATCCATTGAGTGGAAATCAACAAGTTTCTTCAATTCCTAAAATTGAAGAAGAAGTAATAACAACAGTAGAAGCAAAAGAAACAGACGGTTTATCAGACCCTTACTACGGATAGGAGGTTGAGTGTCTACTAAATTTCAAGAGTTTGATTACTTCAACCTTATAGATGAAGAAAGACCGAGTGAAACAAATGCATTAGTCGCTGGAGTGGCTGGAGTTGCATCAGGTTTAATAAAAATTCCAGAAGGTGTTGTATCATTAGCAGCTGAACTTATTGATTTAGGTTTAGATACTGATATCGCAGTAGATGTTGAAAAATTTTTTGATAAATTAAATCCATTTGAAGAAGTTGCTGAAGAAAGAGCAATTGGTAAATTAACAGAAGCAATAACTTCTATTGCTGTACCTGGAGCTATTGGTTTTAAGGCTGCAACTAAATTAGCAGACAAAGCATTAAAAGCTAAAAAAGCAGGTAATTATGCAAACCTTTCTAGTCCTAATGTTTCTAAAGCTTTAGGAACTGCAGGTGATTTAAATAAAAAAGCAAAAGCAAGTAGATTCGCGGCTGGTGTTTTAGGTGGCGCTGCAGGAGAAGCTTTTGTTGCAGACGTAGAAGATATTGGAAGTTTAGGAGATACTTTTGAAGCAGGGCCAACACAACTTACAGAAGTTACAGATGAAGGTGGTAAAGAAGATGCGGCTAGAAAATTATTAAACAGAGTTAAATTTGGATCAGAATCTATTTTAGTAACACCAATTGTATATGGTGCAGCAAGAGGAATAAAAGCTGCTGCTACAAGAGGTAAAAACATAGAGTTTAGTAACTCAAAACTAGATCAATTTTTTAATAAAACATTTTCTGCATTAAGAGCTAGAGGTGCTAAACCACAAGATATTTTTGAAGCTAAGATGGCTGAAAAAGGTGCAACAATGGCTGATACTAATAGAGCTATGGAACTAGTTAAAAGAATGGATACAGATATTGATAAAATGTTTCCATCTTTAAAAACAACTTTTACTAAATCTACTGGAAAAGAAAAAAGTAAAATATTAAAAGAAATAAATGATACTATGTTTTCAGGGAAGTTAGATGAAGACATAGCACAACCAATAAAAGATAGTTTAACCGATACTTTAAAGAAAAAAGGATTAGATCAAAAAGGTGTAAATAATTTATTTCAAACTATTGATGCTGCAAGAGGTAAATTCACAGAACTAATTAATGCAAGTTCAAACGCTCCAAAAGATGTTGCTACATTAAAAACTTTATTAGGGGAAAGAACAAAAGAATATTTAGGTAATACTTATCAAATATTTGAAGATAAATCTTCTCTACCTTTTTTAAATTATAAACCAACAGATGAAGCTGTTAACAATGCAAAAAATTTATTTAAAAGATACCATAGATTTTCAAATAGAAAGACACCTGGTTTTGATCCAGTTAAAAATGCACTAACCGATCAAGAAGCAGATACATTAGTTAATAATGTTTTAAAAAACGCTGTTGAAGCTAAATCACCTAAACAATTACCTTTTACTAAATATGTAAATCTAACACCTGGATCAGATGACATCACAACTAAAAAATATTTTAAACAAGTTGTTGAAAGAGATATAGGTAGTAAAAAAATTGAAGAAGTTATTGGAGAAGGTAGTAAAGTATTTAGAGAATTATTTGGTAAAATAGAAGACCCAAGATTTTCTATTTATAATGGTATGTCTAGATTATCTGGTGTTGCAAGACGTAATCAATTATTAGAAGGTCTAGCTACTAGAGACGAGATTGTAAAAGCTGCTGTTAAACCAGGAGCAGCTGCTGGTGAAAGAGGTTTCTTTTTTACTGCGGATGAAGTTAAAAATTTAACTGCCGAAAGAGCTTTACCTAATCAAGAAATAGTTGCCCTAGATGATTACATGGCACCATTTTTTAAAGATGAATTTGCAGTTAATCCATTACAAGGGTTATATACTTCAAAAGCAATTGCTGAAGGTTTGGGGGATAGTTCTAAAGCATTTAAATATTTATTTGAGCCAAGAGAAGGAGCAACTGGAGTCGAGCAGCTAGGGACTTGGGCATATAGAAATTTAATACTAGCACCAAAAGGAGCAGCTCAGGTTGCTAAAACAATTCTATCACCGGTTACACACTTTAGAAACTTATTCTCTGCAACAGGTTTTTCTGCAGCGAATGGTATTATGTTTGAAGATCCTAGAGTAGTTGCAAAAGCATTTAAAGAAGCGTTTGGAGATTTACAAGTAGGAACTAGATCAGAAGCTGCAAACGAAAGTTATAGAAAACTATTAAGACTCGGTGTTGTAAACTCACAAGTACAATTAGGAGATATCAAAAATCTTTTAAGAGATGTAAGATTTGGTGAAAATTTAAACATAGATAAACCTTTAGAATCTATGGGTAAAAAACTTTTTGGTGCAGGTGTTCGTGGTGCTAAAAAAGGAATGAAATTTGCAGAAGATTTGTACACCGCTGAAGATGATTTATTTAAAATTGCAAACTTTGCAGTTGAGAGATCAAGATTAAAAAATGCTTTTAGTAGAGCAGGTAGAGAATTTACAGAAGATTTTTTAGATGAAGAAGCAGCTAATATTGTAAGAAATACAGTGCCTAATTATGCTTATGTATCTGATACAGTAAGAGCATTAAGAAGACTACCTCTTGGTACTTTTATGTCATTTCCATCTGAAATTTTAAGAACTACAACTAATATTGCACATAGAGCAATTAAAGAAATAAATGATCCTGCTTTAAGATCTATTGGAATGAAAAGATTAATTGGTTTAACAACTGTTTTAGGTGCAGCTCCTTATGGAATACAACAAGGTTTTCAAGCGTTATATGATGTAACCAATGAAGAACTAAATGCACTTAGAAGATATTTACCTGAATGGTCTAAAAATTCTACAATACTTCCAATTAGAGATGAAGATACAGGAGAATTAAAATACATAGATTTTAGCCATGGTAATGCATACGATACAGCCATTAGACCAGTGACTACTGTATTAAACAATATTCAAGATGGTATTACTGATGAACAAGTTTTAATGCGTGGCTTATTAAGAGGTATGTATGAAGCTGCTGGTGAGCTTGCATCACCATTTATATCTGAAGCAATTTATACTCAAGCTTTAGTAGATTTAACATTAAGAGGTGGAAGAACTAGAGAGGGTCAACAAATTTGGACTGAAACACAATTAGAAACTGAACCAGGTCAAGTTGTTCAAAACTCAATAGAACATTTAGCAGAATCTATGCTACCTTTTTCATACCCAACATTAAATAGAATTTATCAAGCTGCTGCAGATAAACCATCTGCACGTGGAGAATTTTTTGAGTTACCTGACGAACTTTTAGGTTTTGCTGGATTCCGTGCTGTTAAAGTAGATCCAATTAAATCAATGGGATTTAAATTAGCTGAATATCAAAAAGGATTAAGGGAATCTAGAAGATTATTTACAGGGGGTGACGAAGGTCTTTTAAAAGGTGGTCCTAAAACTCCTCAAGATGTTGTAGAAAGATTTATTCAAGCGAACAAAGCTAGATTTTTAGTACAACAAAAAATGAGAAAAGATTTATTAGCAGCTGATCTTTTAGGTGCAGATGAATTTGATATTAGAAAAGAGTTCAATGAAAGACAACTTAAAAAAGATTATGCTAGATTAAACAATGATGTGTTCATACCTTATCAACCGTCCGATAGTATCAAAAGAGAATTTAGACAAATAGCAGAAAATATTAGTGGTATTAATCCTTATCTAGAATCATTAGATGCAATTATAGATATTACACAAGATTTAAGAAGTTTATCTTTAGATGATAATTTTGAAGACTTTATTAACATTGAGAATTATTATGTTCCTTCAATGGAACCTTTACAATCTTCAGTGCCTTTACCACCACAACCTATGCCAAATCCTAGTGTTATAGGTCAAGTACAACCACAACAAATGACTACAGCTCAAGGATTGACACCGACAGAAATGGCGTTATTATCACCAGAAGAACAACAAATTCGTTTAAGACAAAGAGGATTAACATCATAATGAGTGTTTACGATTTATATCAAAGTTATTTAAATGCACAGAAACAAGTAGCACCAGAACCTAGTTTAGGTATTTTAGATCCTAGATTATTATATCCACAAAACTATCAAGGTGGTGGAGATGATGGGTATAGAGGAGGTGGTAAATTTGGTAATTTAGATTTATCTAGATCAAAAACTTTTACAAAAGATATTTATGACGAAGAAGAAGGTGATTTTGTTCCAACAGAATTAACTGCATACTACAATCCTACTTTAGGAAATTTCCAAACTTTTGAAGGTAAAAATATAAATCCAATGTTTTCTAACACAGGACTTCCTACTTTTGGATTGGGAAGTTTAGCTATGAAAATGTTTGGTTTAGAACCTCAAACAGTTGGAGGATATGTTCCAGGTTCGATAAGAGGTTATTATGATAGTCCAATAGACATATTTAATAGAAATAAAAATGAACAGCAAAGAACTACTGCACAAATAGCTGCTTCTAAACAAGCGGATACTGCAAGAGCAGATGCTTTAAGAGCTATTAGAGATACAGGTGGCGGCGGTGGTGGCGGTGGTGAAAGAAATAATAGACCCTCTTCAAGTCCAGCAAGAACAAGTCAAGGAGTAACGTCGGCTCAACACTCGGCGTTTAGAAATTAATGGCTAAAGACCCTAAAACTACTGGTGAACATTTAGTAGCTTTATATGGTCATATTAAAGGTTTAAAGACAGACATACATACAATTAAAAACAATCATTTAAAACATATGCACGAAGATATAGATAAGACTTCTAAAAAAATAGATTATCTTCTTGGATTAATTATTGCAGGTCTAGGTGCAGTAGCTGGAAAATATTTTGGAATATTTTAAATCCATTCTTTAAGTTCTTCACCCATTATCTGAGTTGCAATATTAACTTTATCTCTTAAAGCTTTTACAATTTTTTCATCAATAGTTTGTTCGGCGATTATATCTATATAAGTCATAGGTCTTTCTTGACCAATACGATCGATACGCGCTTCTGACTGTTGTCTTTTCTCAAGATCATAACCATTAGAATAATAAATCATTGTACTAGCACCAGTTAGTGTGATACCATATCCGCCAGTTTGTGGGGTTCCTAGAATAAATCTTACTTTACTATCAGGATTTTGTATTTCTTTAATTGCTTTTTGTCTATCTTCAGTAGTAGTGTCACCATAATAAGTAACTGTTTCACCTGGATATTTTTTTTCTAAAGCTTGATATATACTTTCAATATCATGTCTATAGTGAGCCCATATAACAGCCTTACCTTCAACTTCTTCAAGTATATTCATCAGTTCAGTTAATCTATTACTTTTTACTTCTTGAACAGAGTCATCATCTGCTTTGAAATGACCACATGTGATTTGATGAAGTCTCATCATTTGAGTAATTACAGTTGCAGTAGTTGTCATCTTACCATTTAACATAGCTAAAGCCTGTTCTTTCATTTGTTTATACAATTTCTTTTGTTCATCAGTTAACTGTATAACTCTTTTCATAAAAGTTTTTTTAGGTAGATCTAGACAATCATCTTTTAAAACTCTGTAAGAAAAAGGTTTTATCTTTTCAGATAGTTCACCTAAATTTCTATAACCAACTACTATTTCAACTTGTCTTCCTGATACATTTATCTTTCTACAAATAGCGTATCTAGTTCTAAATGCATAATAAGATTGTTGATTTAATAACCATGGATCTAAAAATTGACATTGACTAAATAAATCTAATGGTGATTTTGTCACAGGAGAACCTGTTAATATTCTTCTGTACTTAGAGTACTTTGCTAAATCTAAAATAGCCTTAGTTCTTTTTGCAGTAGGATTTTTTATTGTTGTAGATTCATCAATACCAATTAAAGCTCTATGACAATTTAAAAATTTCCATGCATATTGTAATCCTTTTTTAGTTGAAAAAGCTTCAACATTCATAATACAAATATGTAAATCTTCATCTGTTTCAAACATAGATTTCATATCAGGAGCATCGGGTTTAGTTTGCCAGAAACCAATTTTCTTTTCTATATGATCGGGTAAATGATTTGGTATTTCTGCTTCTAACCAGTTTTTATAAACACCTTTAGGTGCAATAATTAACGCACCATTAATTTTACCTTTATCATAAAGCATGGCTATATTATCTATAAGCACTTTAGATTTACCGGTACCCATCTCCATAAAATAAGCAAATACTTCCTTATTCCATGACATATCTAATGCTTTAAGCTGATGCTCAAAAGGTTTTGATTTAAATTTATAATTCATATTATTTTCTTCTTTCTGTTGAAACCCTCTATCATTTAGTATACAAGAAGTCAAGAAATTATGAAAAATAAAGTTTATGTAATCCAGGATGTACCTGGAAGTAGAGAAGGTCGTCCTAAAATAAATATTATAGGCGCATCTGAATTCGGAGAATTAAAAGTTTTATTACCTGAGAACGCACAAATTATTTTAAGTGCGGGTCCATTAGTTTTTAAATTAAGAAAATTATTAACAGATTATACACCTGAAGATTATTTACTACTTACAGGGGATCCTGCAATTATCGGAGTTGCATGTTCAATAGTTTCTGATATTACAAATGGAAAATATAAATTATTAAAATGGGACAAGCAAGAAAGAAGGTACTATCCAATTGAAATTGATTTGTATCAAAAAGAATCCTCTTGACAATTTAGTTTGTAGGATTATATTAGAAAGAAAGAGAAAGGTTATATTATGAGTGACGTAAATTTTAGACAAGATAAAGTTGATGCTATGAAAGCAGTTGCTAATCCAAATGAGTTAGCAAGTAAAGTACAACAACTAAAAGATTTAGAAGATGAAATTGCAAACGCAGAAGCTTCTGTTAAAAAATTAAAAGAAAAAGCAAACATACTTTCACAATTTGAAATTCCTCAAATGATGGAAGAAATGAATATTACAAAATTAAAGCTGAAAGATGGAGAAACTGTTGAAGTCTCTAATTTCTATAGTGCATCTATTGTTGATCAAGATGCAGCTTTTCAATGGCTTCGTGAAAACGGTCGAGGTGATATTATTAAAAATGATATTACCGTTACCTTTGGTCGTGGCGAAGATAACAAGGCGGCACAATATGCTGTCCTTGCAAAAGGTCAAGGATACGAACCTGTCCAGAAAGTAGGCGTACATCCTCAGACCCTTAAAGGAGTAGTCAGGGAGTGCAACGAGTCTGGAATCGAACTTCCTGATTGCTTTAAAACTTACGTGGGTAACCGTACAAATATAAAAAGGAGTTAAACATGGAAAACAATGTAACAACTAAAAAAGCGGCACAAACACCGTCTACTATTTTATTTAGAGACGATGCCTCAAAAGGTTTTGAGAACGTAAGACAAGAATCTCTTGCTTTACCAATCTTAAAACTTTTACAAAACGGTTCAGGAGAAGCGCAGAAACGTAATCAAAATTACGTAGAAGGTGCAGAACCTGGAATGTTTTTAAATACAGTGACTAAAAAACTGTATGATGGTGATGAAGGAATAAACGTTATTCCTTGTTACTATAAAATGGAATACCAAGAGTGGGCAGAATTTGGTACTGGTTCAGGTAGACCAGAACAAATCTTTCCTGCAGACTCTGATATTTTATCTAAGACTACTAAAGATGGTGGTAAAGATAGATTACAGAATGGTAATTACATTTTAACTGTACATCAAAACTTTGTAATTATACTTGGTAAAGATGGAAAAGCAGAAACTGCACTTATTTCTATGAGTGCATCTCAAGGCAAAGTTGCAAGAAAATGGCAGTCACTTCAAATGTCTCAGACTATGAAAGATGAACAAGGGTCATTTACACCTGCATCATTTGCATATTCTTACAAACTAAGTTCTGTATTAAACTCTGGTAAAGGTAATCAGTGGTATGGGTTTTCAGTAGAGTCTGAAGGACCAGTTGAAAACGCTGAGCTTTATCAAAGAGCTAAAGATTTCCATGATAGCATGGATAAACAAAACAGATAATTGCCACATTTGGGCGCTACGTTTGTGGCGCCCAATTTAATTACAACTTGAGGGAACATGTTAGAAAGATTAAAAGATA
>Ga0208425_1000952_pt1 | contig 9872 bp, 4 predicted proteins | sample DEB08_DNA_4_FD_185496 | JGI IMG/M metagenome (GOLD analysis project Ga0208425, IMG submission 185496) | Aqueous microbial communities from the Delaware River and Bay under freshwater to marine salinity gradient to study organic matter... | ecosystem: Environmental > Aquatic > Marine > Coastal ...
CTCCACCAGGTTCAGGAGGACCACCACCTCCACCAGGTTCAGGAGGACCACCACCTCCACCAGGTTCAGGAGGACCACCACCTCCACCAGGTTCAGGAGGACCACCACCTCCACCAGGTTAAAAAATTGGTTTACAACATAAACTTATTTATTTAGAATCACGATATGTTATCGAAGTTTCTCTTTGTTGGGTTAGGTGGATCAGGCGGTAAAACACTCCAATTTCTTCATCAGAATTTAGAATTAAGACTTAAAGCAATAGACAAAAAAATGCCCAAAGCATGGCAGTTTTTGTGGCTGGATGTACCTACAGTTCCTGATTTACTTGATCCAGGTTCTGGTGTAAAACCTCTTCCAAACAAATACTATCAATCATTGGCGGGTGAAGGTCTTAACTATAACGTTATAGACTCTGCTTTGATTGACAACAAAGGAGGAGAGCTTTACGAAGAAATGGCACAATGGTCACCTGATCCATCCAGGGTTTCCGTCCCAATACAATTAGGCGCTGGTCAGTATAGAGCTATTGGGCGAGTAGTTTCTATGTCTAGGTATGAAGAAATTGGAAGAAAGATAGATTTATCATTAAATTCTCTAGAAGGTGCCGGAACGGATGAAGAATTAAAAGATATTGCAAGAGCGTTAAATTTAGAAATCGAAGACGGTGCGGATGTAAGAAGGCCTCAGGTTGTTATAGTCTGTTCTTTAGCCGGTGGTTCAGGCGCAGGCTCAATTGTAGATGTTGCTGACATTATAAGAGCTAAAGTTACCAATAATGAAAGTTTCGACGATAACTCTGTTGGAATTTTATACACTCCAGATGTTTTTGAAGGACAAGTGGAAAATGTAGGAATAGAAGCAAATTCAATTTTTGCATTAAGTGAAATAATCAATGGTTCATTTGACAGTACTCCAGGAGAAAGACCAGAGTCAGAATTATTACCACAATTCGGAATTGAAAAGCCAGACGACACAAGAAGAGGCCCTCGATATAATTTTCTTGTTGGTAAGTCAAATGGAAAAGTTACTTTTGATTCACCACAGGATATTTTTCGAAACACAGGAAGGCTTTTATCTGCTTGGTGCTTAGATCCGGAAATAACAAATGAAATAGCCTTTGATGTTTTAGGAAACTGGACACAGAAGTGTGAAAGTGAACCAAATAATACAACTGGATTATTTCACTATGTTTCGACAGCCAACTCTCCAAATTATAGACATCCATATGCTTTGAACTCTATGGGCTATTCATCTGTTGGTCTAGGACGAGAGTATTTTAGAGAATATGTAGCACAAAGAATTTCGAAAAAAGTTATTAAGCATATCGCTCGAGCACATTATGATGACGATGTACTAAGTGGTAAAAAATCAGTTAATCAAGCTTTAGAGGAAAAAACTACTGCATTATTTGGACATTTTTTAAGCAACTCTGGATTAGATGAAATAGGTACGGAAAGAAATGATCTAACGGATACAATAAGATCACCAAATAACTCTTCAAATTTAGATAAATATGCACAAGACATTATCAATTTTGCTACAGAAGGTAAAGAAGATCAAAAAGTGTCCTCTTGGATAGTTGATGTAACTGATTCCTACAATTATTACATATCTAAATTTTCTTCAATAGAACTACAAGAACAAAAAGAACAAGCTAGAAAATGGACATCAACTTTTGAAAAATATTTTGTTGATCATGTTATTAACACAGTATCAGAAGCGGGCACGGGAGCACCAGTTACAATTAGGCTAATCGAAATTTTAGAACAAGAACTAAAAAAAACACTAGAAGATTTAAAGAATGAAAGACAAGAATTTTCTCACTGGTCTACTTTATATAAAAACACCTTTTCTGAGGTTTTAGAAGAACTTGGAGATAATACAAAAATTAAACCAGATAACGAAATCTGGGACACCCTTAGAATTAAAATTCGAGAACCTCTTTTCTGGACCTCTGAAATAACAGTTAGAACAATAACCATTGAATTAGTAGAAGAATTTTTAAGAGGAGTAATTCCTGGTATTTTGAAGGTACTGCGAGATATATCTGATCAAGCAGAAATGGCATTAGATCCATCTACTACTGAAGGTAAAGAGGTAGCGCTTTGGGCAGAAGAAAGTGTAACTGATGCACTTAAACCATCTGAAAATGAAATTTTAATTGAATCTTGGAAAGAGTATGAACAAAAGTACGAAGAAATATTAAAGTTGGTCTACAAAGATCAAAATGCTGCATCAACACCACAAGCAGAGACCTACCTTATAAAAGATATTCTCTGTAGTAATTTTAAGGGAAGCGATAAAAGTGAAAATTTAATCTTAGTAAATAAAAACTGGGTACCAGAAAATACAGAATACAAAGACAGGTCTACACCTCCACAATATGGAGATTATGAATCTACAGCGGATTTATTTGAAATAAAATCAAGAGTTGAAAGTTTTGTTGTTCATAAAGAAGGAGATTTTGGTAGGTATATAGATCAGCCACTGGAGGATTATCTTTCAGAAACTCATTCAGGATCTGTAAGGGAGCTTTCAGATCGTACAGATAAATTTATTGCAGCTCTTGCAAAAGCACTTGATATGGCAAGACCTCAAATTACTGTCGAAAAAGCATTCCATAATAAAGTTCATAAAACCAAGGCAAATTTACAAGTCGTTGTTAGCGCAATTCCTTTTACCAATGAAAAAGTAAAATCTAGGGTGATAGAGACTATTTTGCCTTATTTTGATAATAATCAAGATGATGTTTCAGGATTATTTAAAACAAGCCCTAGTGCAAAGTCAATACAGTTTTTTGCTGTTTATGAATTTGCAAAAGACGTAACAGTTTTTAAATCTTTATGGGACTCTCTCATGAGATCTTGGTTTCAGAATAAAGAAAACCCTACAAGCTTAAGTGGTATGTGGCAGTGGAGAAGGTCGAGACAGTTACTTCATGCAATTCCACTACAACAGGAAGTTATAAATACGATGATAAATGGATTTTTTACAGCGAGATTAATGGACCAAATAAAAGTAGAAAGAGACGGTAATAGTCAGAAAGTTGAAATATATTCAAAAAAACTTAACAAATATGTAAAATTTCCCGAACCACTAGTAACTCCTAATCCTCAACCGTCTGATTTACTTGCAGCAATTTTACTCTCTGTACCACTTGCAATGGGAATCTATAGTTTTAACACTGACGATGAAGCTCTTGCACCTTATCAAAGGTTAATTGAACTTGGTACTGATGGGTCTGGAAATATTGGGTCTTACACTAACCTAAATCAAGAACTCGAAACATTTATTAAAAAAACATCCATTGAGGAAACAATAAGCAAGCTAAGTAAATGGAAGAATAATTATTTTGCTCTACGAAAAGAGAGCCTAATAGTAAACGGCTCATACGATAGATACCCTTCATTAGGATGGGAAATTGGAATTCGAGTTGCAGATATTATTTCAGGCCTAATGTCATCAGTAGAAAACTTAAAGACACAAAACCAAGACGATTTTTAAATGACTGACATAAGCATTATTTTTTGCACAGATAATGACATAAAAGAAAATATTAAATCTGTTATTGGATCATGGTCAAAAAAAGGTCTTTTAAAAAATTTCATATTTGTAGATAGTTTTGAAAATAACCAATATCAATCTTCTGAATGCATAAATGGAATGTATAACGATTTAGAAGATTTAAAAACAAGACTATCAAATATGGAATTAGATTTAATAAGAGTGGTGTCTTTAACACCTCCAGAAAAAAAACCCTTAGAAATTGATAAATTTCAAAATTATTTAAATTTACCTGGGAATATAAAATTTTGTTTTTTAAATACTATTGTTCCTAAAACGGAATGGAAAGATAACAAAATTTTAAATGCCGGTACATATTTAGCAAATGCTAACATTCTAATTTCCCCTAACGATAGGCCAAACCCACTAAGGGTTCCTACCAGTGTAAATGATGCGAAGTATTCTTACTTTGCTTCTGTAAATCTTATTTCTATAGCTTCTTTATGGAGAGGGATGGAAAAAAGTCCATTCGATGGGGAAGAGAAAAATAGACAAGGAGAAATTGATTTTATAGTAACACGTAACTTTGTAAGAGTATTACTAGGTTCAGACCCTGTTGATGGATTAATCGATTCACTTACTACCAAAGATGGAAAATGGATTACACCAAATAAGAACTACAGCTATCCAAGTAACGATTTGTATTTACTATCTGACTTTGCTTTTAAAATTATGGATAATTATTCATCTTCTTTTAATTTTGAAAACACCAATGATGATAGTAAGAAGAAAAAAATTAGTTTTACGGTATATTTTAGAAGAAGATATTCAAATATTTCCTTTGACCAACCTTTGCCACTTCTTTCAAATAAATCAGATACCTTTAATCAAATAAACGAATATCTTGAAAATAATTCAGATTTAGAGATTGTTCAGAATGAAAATGTTCTGGATGAAGTGAGTCAACTCAGTAGAACATTGGTTTCATCACTATCCTCAAGAGGAGAAACAAGTGTTCCAAAACTATGGAGAGATATTAGGTTGGTGGTTTTTTCTCTTCTTGACGGTTCAGCTGTTCCATCAGAATATTCAGAATTTAAACAGAATATTGTAATAAATAATGTAAATTCAATCATTCCAAAAGAAAAATTTACAAGCAATGACAGATCTTTCATATCAGACGAAGAAGACTCTTTGGAAAAACTCACAGAAGATTTAGAAGAATTAAACGATATACCAAGTCCCTCAACATCTTTTTTTGATAATTTCAAAAATAAATTAAAGGAACAATCTATTCTTGCTTTAAGCTCCATAAGGCCAGCTATCCAAGAAATCCTTACTTATTCATTGCCTGATGAGGCTATTATAAATTCTTATAAAAAACTTCAAAAAAGAGCAAAATTTACAGACAGGCTTTTATCACTTTATTTACTTAATGTGATTATATATTTTGTAAATCAAATACTTACAACAGGTGGTTTTGTTGATATTATAATTTCTATCCCATTACTGGATAGCATTACTCCAAGAAGAATAATTATTCTGAGCTTAGGCCTTTTGGGGTATTGGATATACGTTTTATATAAATTATTTGAAGTCTATAAAACGTTAAATATTAATAACGAAGGTTCTTTAATAAAACTATCAAACTCTCTAGCGCAATTAGTAAAATTTTATTCTCTTCTTAACCAGTTTAAATTATGGGAAGATATTTACAGATTATTGATACATGATTCATTAGATAAAACCAATTTAAATTTAGAGTTAGATGATAGTTACATAGATTTTTCACCACTACTCTCCATTAAAGGAGCTGTAGGAATCATACAAAAAGAAGTAATAGAAGAAATACAGATGTCAATTGTTAAAGAAGGATGGTTTCTTGATGTCTATAAACAAATTGAAGATGATTTTCGAAAGTTTTGCATAAATAAAGTATTAAGGATAGATGAAAATATATTAGACCAAATAGATTCTGAGACAACAGGGTTTTCTGATAAAGATTCTGTTCGATATTTATTTCATGAGTTTTTAGAAAAGGGATTTGGTAGTGACTCTCTTAAATATTTAATGCAAGATAATGTGAAAAGAATTATTCAAAAGAAAGACTCTACTGAATTGTTCTCTGAATATCTAAATTCTGGTGAATCAGCATCCGAATTTATAAATGAGATAAAAGAGTCTGATAGTCCGTACGAAAGAGAGTTTGACCAGAATATATGGTCGAATTTTTCTCGTGTTTTTGAAGTACAAAATGTTGATAGATTAAATGAAGATGATGCTGGCTCTTCACTTTTTGCTGTTGATTCTGGCAGCCCGATTCAAAGAGTACGTGTCCGAACAGATACTTCTGTTAATGTTAAAAAAAGCCTAATAAATAATATTTCTGATGAAAATCCAGATCAGGGCACTGAAAAAGGAAAAGTTCCAGAAAATCCTGAAGATTATTAATTTAAATTATCTATAAACGAAAATTTGCAGTACATGAGATAATATTGGTCAAGAATGAAAGAACATTTTGAAATTAATGTCGAAAACCTTTCTAATGAAGAAAAAGCTGATGTTGTATGAAAAAAATATTAATACTTTTTTTACTTATCTCCTTTTGTGGAGGTGATACAAAAACAGCTTCTGAAGAAACTGAAGCCACAACTTCTTCAAGTACAACTTCTACCACAACAACGACTTCAACTCTTCTCGAAGGAGATACGCCATTTAATACTTACTGGAGAGACAATAAGTTAACCTCTTATCCACCTCTAACAGAAGAAGAGATCAAAATTACTAATACCATTAACCAAGACAAAATATCTTATTTGAAACTTGCTGATGGAACAGAGTGTACAAGAAAAGTCGGTGGAACACTTACAGTAGCTCGAATTGATGAGTACGACCCAGTAAATCCCAGAGGTCCAGACGAATGGGGCTTTATTGTCATGCAAGGTTATTTATGCAGTGATGCAAATAGGCCAGGAAGACTCTATGGAGATTTTTTCTATCAAGATGGAGCTTGGTGGACCTTTGTAGAGTTAAGTGAAGAGGAAATTAATCTTGATGAGCCTTGGGAGAGAATGGATTTAAATGTTTGGAAATTTGCTACAAGAGTTGAGGTTGCACCTGATACTTTTAAAGGGAACTATACCTGCAGAGCTGATGCTGACTACATAGAAAAAGCTTTTGAAAAAAAAGAGTTAGATGAATATTACCTATATAAAGATAGAGAAGTAGATTATTCACAGCCAACAACATTAGAAGAGCTTGAAGAAAGTATTGGCTTGTTTGAAAAAGCCCAAGATTATTACTCTATGGCTTTATCTGTAAGACTAGGTTACAACTTTGGAGATATTGAAGATTTAGATCTAGAAAACTCTTTCATAGATGCAGTTCTCTATGGCATGATTGTAAACACTGAAGACAACCTTGCATCAAAATACGCTATGAGAGATTATTTAATTGAAAATGGACCATTTGAAACAAATGCAGATGTAACTCAGTGGTGGATGGCTAATTCAAGTTATTCCGCTGTTGAGTGGAGAACAACAGATGAGTATTTTGAGTTTTATCAAGGAAAAATGGAGCCTTTTGATGGTGTAGGAAATCATATAGTTGACACTGAAGACCTGCCTGATCCAGACTGGATTATCAGTGAAGATTATCCGAAAAATACACTCAGAAAATTTTGTAGTACTTATTTTACTGAACAAGATTCCTATCATGTTGGACGCTACAACATCGCAGAGTTTTTAGAGAGCAACACTTATGAATCTCTTCAGAATAGCTCTGAGTTATTTAGTTTTTATTCAGGAGAAAATGGTCCCACAACTGGAGACTATCTTTATAAAGACTGGGATGATGGAATAAATATGATGACATGCGAAGATGATGGATTTACAAAAGAAGAGTGTGAATCAACAGCGTCTTTTGAATGGGAGAATAGAAACCAATACACGCTTGTTGAATTTAACAACATAACTTGTGCTGATGAAATGAACGAAATTGTAAATGCTTATTTTAACGAATATAAAGAGAGAAATACCGATGCCTCAACACCTGCACCAGGGATAATGGGAAGTGCTTATGAATCAATAACCATTTATGTCCCGAAGCTTCAAGAGGATATGCCAGAAACATTATTTTCATTTGGTGTGTGGGGTTACTATGCAAGTGGTGGAACAATGCGGTATCCATACTGGGACTCTTTTACAGTTGACTTAAGAACATGTGAACAAGTATCTTTTAATCAAGTTATTGATATCAACATTGAAACACTAGAAGAGAAAATATTGATGTATGCCTTATTATCTAAAACAGATGAGAATAAATACATAATTGGAAGTTATAGGTTTGATAAAGAGTACTTTATTGAGAATATATTTCTTAGTGACTCTACGCTTTATGTACCATTTTTAAACTGTGGCGTGTATTGTTGGTGGCATGTTTTTGTTAATGATGCTGAGGAATTAGTAACAAGTCAAAAAGAATACGAAGAATATGGAAGGTGTTTTGAACCGAGTTACTTTGAAGTATGGTGTAATACTTTTCTAACGAATAGATTTAGTGGTTTTATTGCAATTCCCTTAAAAATTTTTTCATCCTAAATTATTTGTCATAAAATATATAAAATTATTAAAAAATCACCAAAATTTTATATATTTTAGGTAAAAAATGTTCCTTGTGGATAATTTTTTAGAATATACCTACAAAGGTAAAATAATACAATTTCACCTGCAAATAAGAACAGTGTGATTGGATGAATTCCATCAAGTATAAAACTCAACACTCTTGCAAACATTACAAATCCCAACATAACAAAAAACATCCTTACCCAGAAATCATCTTTTGTTCTAAACCAGAGAATTGGTATAGTTCCCACAAGAAACCACAGTCCACCTAAATCAGCTTTTACTTGGTTTAATGCAAAATTTTCACCAATAGTTATTTTTAAAAATTCAAATAATGGTCCTTCAAAAAACAACACCATTATTGCTAGAGAATAAAAAAACAAAGAAATACTAAAAAATTGAAGTTTGATTAATAATTTCATATTTTTATTTTACCTCAGAAGACCTACAGATTTTTTAAACTATAGACATTCTCTAAAAGCTTCAGCAAGTCACTATTTTTTAGAGCGCTTCCCTTACAAGGAAGAAGTCACAGGTTCAAATCCTGTAGCGCCCACAAGGGTTTTTCAGAAATACAGTAAGAAAAAATACAAAGTGACCCACATTTGACCCACATTTGGTAGAAAAACAGTCAGAATCAGACTAACAAACTAGAATCTTCTCTCTGTCAGAGGGGTAAGAAAAGTAATAAGCGTATAAAAATTGTTATCTCAAATGACAGAAGTTAATAACAAAATCTAAATATTGAGTGTGATTGTGGAAGAAGTCAGTTAAGAAGTAGAACCAAACTTAGTTATACCTTGCTTTGCCCAGTCATCTAAGATTTCAACTGCACTGTGGTTGGCTTTGTCAAACCAATTACCATACCAAGTAATCGTAGTCTTTGGGTCTGTGTGACCTAACATTGATGACAACTCCCAAATGTCTATACCTGTTGTGTACATCAAGGCACTAAAGGTATGGCGTAAGTCGTATATATCTTCTATAGGTAATGAGCTATTAACTAAGAATCTATTCTTCCAATATCGTTCTCTGAAGTTAGTTAGATGAATTGGATTACCTAACGCACTAGAGAAAACAAACTCTTCGTGTGGGTGTGTATCTTTTCTAAACTGTAATCTTCCAAGTAGGTACTCTGGAATGGCTAAGGTTCTTCTAGCTCTAGCGCTTTTAAGTCTGTCAGATAAATAGATTGAGCCATTGGAATTTCTTCTATGACATTCTCTTATCTTTATTTCTTTAGCTTTTAAATCTACATTCTTCCAACGAAGAGCAGACAACTCACTTGGTCTAGCACCAGTAAAGGCAAGAGCAGTGACAAAGTTAGTGTGTTCTTTTAAGAGAGGGTCGTTATCCCACATCTCTATCATCTCATAGAGTTGTTCTGTGTCTAATGGATTAGGTTCACTCTCTCTTTTGTCGCCCTCAATATGAATCAACTTACAAGGATTAACTTCAATGATTCTGTCAACAACTGCATACTCTAAAGCAGTATTGACTAACCTTAAGTATTTTCTTTTAGTTGCTGGGGCGTAGCCCTGCAAGTCATCTTCTAACCATTCGTTGATATCAGCTCTGCTGATCTCACGAATTTTGTAGTTCCCTATAGAATCTTTGATGTGCTTATCCCAAACCATTTGCATAGTTTCTTTAGTAGCTTGGTTTCCTTTAGTGACTGGTACTTCTTTAGCCCACTCGTTAAGAGTTATGTCTGTATTGTTTCTACCAAAAGCAAGTTCTCTCTCT
>Ga0208425_1000953_pt1 | contig 9856 bp, 12 predicted proteins | sample DEB08_DNA_4_FD_185496 | JGI IMG/M metagenome (GOLD analysis project Ga0208425, IMG submission 185496) | Aqueous microbial communities from the Delaware River and Bay under freshwater to marine salinity gradient to study organic matter... | ecosystem: Environmental > Aquatic > Marine > Coastal ...
AAGAGCATCTTGCTCTGCCTGCCGTTCAGCAGCAGCTTTCTCCGCAGCAATCTGACGCTGACGCTCTTCAGCCGTACCATATGCCTTACGAGCCTCACCTAAAGACGCACCAAGGATTTGCCCAAAGGTCATAGGCTTATCTTGATACCCGCCTAGCTGTGACATAGTTTGCCCGAAAGCACCTAACGCAGCAGAACCAGGTGTGCCACGCTGAGGCATCATAGAACGCAGTCCAGAACCCGCTGTGGTGGGCGTTACAAGCCTTGCCTGCGGTATACCCATACTTGGCTTTGGTGACGCTCCTAGAGCCATTAAGGCACGTTGACGAGCGTTCTCTACTACAGAGCCGGGTGCTTGCTGTACTGTCTGCTGTGGGGCAGGGCCAGTTCTTGCATCAGCTTCCAAGAAAGCATCAATAGCAGATTTACGAGTACCGCCAGAAAGAGCATTTCGTCTTAGGTTTAGTAAGTCCATCAAGCTCTCCTATGCGCCAAGTAGGCCAAGCTGACCAGCAAGACCAACGCCCTGTGTAGCCAAACCAAGGAAGTCTGCTGTCGGGTTTCTAAACTGCGGCGTAATCTGCTCACTGCCAACAGTACCACCAGCAACCGTAGCCATATAATCACGGAGCTTTTGCTGTTGACGGTTTTGCTCAAACTGGAAGCGTTCGATATCTGCCGCAAGCTCTGTCTGTGACTGTGCTTCTCTTGCACCGCCAACCTGTGCCAAGCTCATTAGGTCAGCCATACCAAACTCACGAGCTTGCGGAGCCTGTGCAATCGCTTGTTGTTGTGCTTGCAGTGCCATTGGTGCCAATGCTTGACCCAAGGCTGCCTGTTGGTAGCCAGAGCCGTATCTGCCAGATTTAGCAGCCTCTGCCTGCACCTGCTCTACAACAGGACGGAATGCAGCAGACTGTAGCGGGTTAGTACCCATAAGGTTCTGCATCACAACATCTTGTGTGGCTTTGATGAAAGGACTACCAGTGATAGCTTGCTGACGAATGCCTGACAGAGCCATCTCAGACTCTGGCGAAAACCCTACGGTTGTCTGACCAGGGTAATACTGAGGCTGGGCAGAGCCATACAAATCCTTCGCTTGCGAAAGTCCATACTCAAGGAATGGCTTTGCATACTCTGGTGGGTCTACCATCGTATTGATTGTTCTTGTGCTGCCACCGCCGCCTTTGCTCATCTCATATTTCCTTTATTAGTACAGTTGACGCTGCGTTGTAATCCTTTAGCTGGCGTTCCCAGCCCTTGCGACCGATAATTTCCATTGCATTGCATCCGTGGCCTCTAGCCCATTCAACAATGTTTTTCTCAGCCTCTATAAGCTCTTCCATATCCCCGCCTGCTAACCATATCCGGCAAACAATCTTTTGCGGGTAGTCAACCACTTCAGTCACTATAGCAGAATTTTCCAACGGAAAAAACTGTGCGCTGCCGTCCTTTATAGCATCTACAACGTCTACAAAGCTATGTGTATCGCCAGAGTACGCAAGGGCGGCTTCTATATGATGAGCTAGTCTTTCTAGTTCATCCAATGATGAGGTAGGCAACATCTACATTGTGTCCGTGGTTTTTGTGTTCGATTATCATAGACCCATTAGTGCTAGTGCTTTTAACAAATGGGTAACTGTGTTCAAGTGTCTCGTTATATCCGGTGAAAAACACAACGCTCTGCACTCCATATCTAGGGTCGCTAACGGTTGTGGTTGTCGTGCCGCTTGCCAGAGTGGTGTAGCCGACACTGTTTAGGCCACCGTTAATCGTGCGGTTTAGAACCTCGGCAATCTCTCGTGTCGTTGCCGTGACCGGGTTTAACGTGCGAAAGTTAGTGGTACGCTGTTCAACAGTCATCGCCTACCCACCTGCCTTGCCTCAATGTCCATACCTTGTGCGTATGACCACTGGCCTGACAATACCATCTTAGCTCTATGATAACGGTCTTGCGCTCTGAACGGCACAAAGCCAGCTTCGTTTACGCTACCAGCCGCTGTATAAGACACTAGGTCTGTATGTGAGCCTCTAAGGCCAACAGCTACTGTGACAGTGCCATCCTCGTGATAAGGATACGCTCTAGTGACAATTGTGTGATTTCCTGTGGCAATACCTGTTTCAGCAGTCACAATCGTGCCTTCTAGCGGGTCGCCAGAGAATGCGTGAATCTTGTCACCTAACGCACCTCCAAAAAGGTACTGACCGCCCTTGTAAAGCGCACTATCCATTGATGCTGGTAAAGTATCTACAGACGCAGAAATCTGGTCTAGCCCTTCTAGGGTGTATGCAGCCGTAAAGAATGGTGCCACCAAGTCAGCACGAACTGTGCCATATGACCATCTGTTCAAAGCATAGTTATAGATGAGCAGACGGTCTGGTGTAGTGTCGATGGCACTATTGCTGACATATGACCAAATTGCCAACTGGTTCTGCGGGTCAACCACAGAGGTCATCTTATCTTTGTAGCCAAAGTTAAAATCATCAAAGAACCAGCGGTTAATTTTTTCTGCTCCGATTGGCTGCGATTGAGAGCCATCGAATGAGTAGAAACCATCATCAGACAGGTAAAACACCGTATGTCCAATGTTACAGACAGAACCAGCCACCTGACAACCACGAGCAGTCTCCACTTTATCGAACTGCCAGATTAATGGTGGGCCAGTATATGTGGCGCGAACAATGGCTCGCTCCATAAGGATGGTAGCATATTCACCGCCTACCAATCCTGTAATAGCACCAGCGTCAGGTATGTCCTGGAAGTCAGATTGCTCTGTTCCAGCCGTCCAAGATGTCGTGTCGTTAAACCCAGACCAGTAGCAGCGATACGGCACACGACCAGAACCCTCGTCAATATTCGCAGTCCACACAAAATCACGCACAGCCGCAATAAAGTCAGCCTTTGGTGCAGACGCTGACAAAACGCTAAATGCGCTGTCAGTGGACACGTTGAACTTTTGCAGGCTTTCACCGATACCGCCAGCAGCAATTACCTCTTCACCAAATTTAACGAAACGCCAACGCTCTGATGAAAGCAAGGAATACCCACCTGCTAAACTAACATCGTCCAGAGTAGAACCTGTCTGATTAAATAGGTATAATTTTGCGCTATCACCAGCAAATAGCTTTACATTGCCAGAGCTATCCTTTGCTGAAAATATGCCCAAAATAGTGCTATCTGCGCTATCAGAATAAGCTACAAACCCGCCAAGGCTGCGATACCCATTATAGGCAGGAATCACATTATGTGCATCAATAACACCGGCATTTAAATAATCTGGCTGGTCAGGCAGCCATTCTCCGAACTGTATCATTGTGTCGCCCAAACCTCACTGCCTACTGTAACAGCACCCCAAATTTCGCTTCCAATAGTAACATCGCTCCAGACCTCTGTGCCTGTTGCTACGTCACCCCAATCTTCGCCAAGACGCTTGGCATCGCATACAACGCTTACAGCCGCATCTGATGTGCCTGCCATAACGAATATACCATTAGCAGAAGTTGTTGTCGTTACGGCTGTGTTAGCTGTGCCTGCCAGCAAATAAACTAGACTTGAAGACGCTGTTGTCGTTGCAGATATTGCTGCTAAGGCTGACGTTGTTCTAAGCCTTGTAAGCTCTGCCGCATCGGTCACAGCAACACTTACAGATGCGTCCATTGTTCTAATAGGCGTTATAACGGCAGCAAAGTTAGCAGCACCTGTTACAGAGCCTGCCATCTCACGAATGCGTGTGTTATCTGACGTAGCGGATGCGGAGATAGACACCGCTGCTGGCATCTCAATGGCAAACTGAACCTCTGCTGCAACAGTAATTGATGCTGTAGCAGTACCTTGAAAATGCTTGACCTCAAGCTGGTCTAGCGTATCAAGAGTAAGGCCGTAATTATCTAAATCTTCCAGCGTACCCCAAGCGTCTAACTGCTCAAGAGTGGGGTTAGACCAGTCAACCTTAGTAAGCAGTAATGCGCTGTCCAACGAATATGGAAGCGCATCAATGCTGCTAGTAAAGTTGTCTAGGTGCGGAGTGCCGGTGGCCATTAGCTACACCTACGCTGCTGTAATGTCTAGGTCGCCAGCAGAAATCTTTAAGATGTCACCTGTGTCAATCAGCTTTGCAGTGGTAAACGCGCCGTGAATAAGCAGGTTGCCGCTTGATGATGCGTCAAATAAACCAAAATGGCTTATCGTACCCCAGCTTGCTGTAGCCGCTGAGAACTCAACAGCCGCACTGTTGTCAGCCGTACCAGAAGCTGCTGCGTTGAACGTAGCTGCTACACGAGTATAACCATTGCCGGTTAGCTCTGTACCGCTGTTATCATCAGCAAAAGAACCAGTAGATAGCCCAACATACACAGCCGATGGCATAGTGTATGAGCCAGTTCCTAAAATATGGTCGAGAATTTCGTTCTCAAGGTAATCACTCATTGCAGACATAGTTTATTTCTCCGCTGCTGTATTCTGCCGCAAATAGACAGACTTGGTTTGTAATGGCCCTGTGCCGTAATGTGAACGCTCTTCGTCCATTCGCACCTCGTTTATAGCACGAGTGAACTTTTCATCATACTGTGCTGCTCTTGTCTCATCTAGCAGGTAAACGTATGCCTCAGTCAAAGCACCATATAGATACACATCTGGAGAGCGTAAAAACAACGTAGGTGTGCTTACAGCGGATAATGTATCTACATTACCGACATATAAAATCTCTGCTGTATAAGCAGAATCAGGTACAGGGCGTAGTTTCATTTCCTTGCCCACAATACTGTAGCCAAGTGGCTTGCCACTACCATTGCTAGAATACTGAGTATCAAGTCCAGTTGGTGATGCGTAGCTTAAAACAGTAAGTGGGCTTGTAAGTAACTTAACCTCACGAACCTCACGCAAATCTGTAGGCAATGCAATATACTCGTCACCTGCCGTTAAGGTGGCTTGCGAACGCTTTTCCTGCTCACGAGTTTCTAGCTCACGATTGATACGAGCTTCTGCAAGCTGAATAAAATCAGGAATCTGAGCCGTTAAATCGCTACGAGCTAAGAAGTTTGCGATTGCGGTTTGCAGGTCTGCGTAAGATGCTATAGCCATTAGATGTTACCGCCGCCAGTTCTAAAGTCTCGGTTCTCGCTGTTGTTCAGCCAAGCCTTCCAAGCCTTCGGGTTTTCGCTAGGCTTTCCCAGCGTCTTCAATAGGTGATGATACACTACATTGGGTATTTCTGCTATATGCTGAACGTGCTTCTGAGTGCCGGTAAGCTGCCCCTGACGCCAATCATCAGACATCTGCTTGTTTAGCTTTATAAGCGTGTCAAAGTTCTGCGTGTTCTCAATAAAGGTAGAACCATCAGACTCCTGGCGCATATAAGTCTGCTTGCCAGTAGCTTTATCGGATGTAAGTAATCTTTTCATTATAACCCCTATAAGAAGAGAGGGCGGTAAACCCGCCCCCTCTATGTTACTTAGGAACCGCTAAGGTCGAAGATGCCAGCGTGTGCCTTTGGAGCTTGTACTTTCAAAGCCCACTCAGTCACAATCTGGAACTTCTCTGCGTCACCTGTTGCCGCGATTTCGTTCTCTGCAAAGTTGCGACCATTGATGGTGCAAAGAGAAGCGAAGTCTGGGTCAATCAAGAACGCACGGTCATTGCCCATAAAGCGTGATGGAGCGACCTCAATTGTGCCAAAGTCAGTCAGGAAGACTGAAGTTGAACCAACGTAGGTTACTTCTTTCGCCTGAGTCATATTCACTTGGTTGTTTACCAAGTTTGAAGATGCTGTCAGGTTTGAGAAGTTCGCACGGTTTGTTGCTGAACAAACCATCATCTTTGGGTTTCCACCATCTGTCCAAGCATCTTGCATTCCGTCTTCGATGAGTGCAAGTGTCAGAGCGCGGTCATCACCATCTGTGATGGTGTCTGTGCCGTCACCTGTGCCAAAAGCACCGGCTGTTGCACCGACTGAACCGTTTGTCATCCAGCAAGAAAGTGATGCTGATTTACGAGGGTCTGAACCAGAACGAGCAACGTCTGTGTCACCGATTGATTTTTCGATGTCACGGCGAAGTTCCAATGATTTCAGTACCTTCTGGTATGCCAGTTCACGGTCACGGCCAGCTTTTTCGACTGCATCAAGTGTCTTTGATACAGCGACTGCTGCTACTGAAATCTGGTGATAGTTGCCCAGACGAGTAGTAGCTGTGGGTGTGCCGATGCTGGCGTCTGCGCCTTCATTGACGTAGTTGGTGGCTGATGCGGCAGCCAATTCTTGAACCTGCCACTCAGTAAAGATACCGTTTGAGGTTTCTTTCTTGAGTGCGGAAAAGATTGGTGTCTCATCTGGGTCGATGCGATAAATCACATCTGCGAGTTGCTCTTTTTCGCCTACTGCGAGAGCGGTTGTGAATGTGGCCATTTTGAAAACTCCTTCTAAGTTTTGTTGCCCATCAAGTATGATACGGCTGCATCTACTGAACGCTCTTTATTGAGCCTTCCCATAGCTTGCTGCCGCGAACGACTAGCATCTTGTTTTTTAGACCGTGGCTGTCCAGCTTTAGCCATTTTAGGAGCTTGCTTTGTGCGTTTCTTAGCATTGGGTTTCTTCTTCTGAAGATTATCCCACTGCATCGCCTTGTAAAGAAGTTCTACTGCACGAGCATCTGTTGCCTGTGCTACTTCTTGCTCACTGAAGCCAACGCTACGAGCATAGTTAATAACATTAACACGCTCTGTATCTCTGCGTTCATCATCCCGCCAAGCAGGAATACGCTCCAGCATTTCAGACCGTTGCGCGGCGAGGTGTTTCTTCAACGCCTCTTCTTGCTCTGCGGCCTGTTGTTGAGCGACTGCTTGCCGCTCTTGCTCCACTCTTGCGAGGTTAGTCATACGGCTGTCGTACTCTGCTCTAATTGCGTTGTACTCTTCCGCTGTAACCTCTTTTGCTAACGAGACCCAATCAGGTTCCTGTGGAATTGTCTGACTAATCTGCTGTGCCACAACCTCAAGTTGCTGTGCGTAGTAATCACGAGCTTGCTTTGCTTCTACTGCCTCTTTCTCGGCAGCTTTGCGTTGCTCCGCAATCTCCATACTACGCTTTGTAAAAGTCTTCTGTCGCTGATAACCTTGTAGGGCTTCGTCAAGGCTGACCTCTAGTTCTTCGCCGTCTACTTTGACTTTGTAGAACTGTTCTTGAGGTTCCTCTTCGTCATCCTCGTAGTCATCGTCTTCATCAGACTCATCGACATCATCAACATCATCCTCGTCATCTTCGTAGGATTCAGCCTCTGGCTGAGTATCCTCTTCCGTGATTTCGGCCTCTGTCTCCATCGGCTCGGAAGCTTCCGCTTCCTGTCGCTCTTCTTCAACCTTGTCCGGCTCGGGGGTCGTTAGAAGGCTAATTGCATCATTTACTGAAAAATTGCCGGTTCCTTGCGGATTGTCGGACATAATTACTTCCTTTTCTCAAATTGTTGACGATTACGCAACTCTTGTAGAGTCGCCTTTGCCATCTTTCCATCCTCGACTACTTTGTGTATGTAGCCTTTCAATGCTTCCAAGTTCTGGCAAAGCATATACAGACGCTCTCTTGCGTCCGTGTCTTTTAATGCGCTTTGCTTCCACGCTTTCGTAAACTCATCCTCTAAATATTCAAAGCTCTCAATGAATATTTCGTTTCTAAGTACGGCTTCGGCTTTATCAGCACGAGCCATATCTTCTCTAGCTTTACCTTCGTTCATATTAGTCTAGAAAATCCTTCTCGGTCATATGGGTCTTGAAAAATTCCAAACTGTGTACCAGTGCCACGGCGAAATGCCAAGTTAGCTTCGTCAAAGTCTTGTGACGGTATTCCATATTGCTCATAAAACTCAGGCAAGCCTGTTGGAGCTACATCAAGCAAACCCATTCGGGCATATGTTCCGGGAACTGACGTATCTTCAAGAACGCCACCGCCGATTACGCCACCTGTGTCAAGACGACAAAATCCAGCCATATTTGGGTCTGGTTTATATCCCGGTTCGCATTGGCCGGTTACAGGGTTAACTGGCTTTACATCTTCAATATCTCCGAAGCCGCTTTCGCCACCGCCTGCGTCATAACCTGTGCCTTCAACGCCCTTAACAGGCATACCTGTGTAAACTTCTCCAAATCCAAATGGGCCTTCGTTGAATACGCCAGCAATATTCCCTGCTGAATCAAAAACAGGCCTACCACCTGCGGCTATGCCCTTACCAATTCGTCCTAGTGTAAATTGACCGACGGCTCCAAGACCTTTTCCAAGAAGGCTGGGAATGCCATAGCCAGACTGAGCCTGCTGCATACGCTCCTGCAATTGCTCGTTAATTAAATTGTTTATCTGAGCATTTACATAAGGCACAGAAGTAAATTGATTTGCACCTTGATTGCCAGCCCTTGTTAACTGACTAACAATATCAGCTTGGACTTGCTGCGCCCTATCGGAACCGCCGCCAGTGCCTAGCGTGTTATATGCTTGAGTTTCGGTCATTCCACCAAACTCAGGCGTGCCGAACTGCGCTTGAGACTGACCGGGCGACATAGTCGCGCCGTCATTGCCGCCGTCATTAGATGGGCTGGTGTCATCAGGCCCCATACTAAAATCGCCCGCGCCAGCCTCATCGTCATCTGTGAAAAACGCAGGGATACCCATAGGGCCAGCTTTACCGGCACCACCATTAGCCATAAGCATCTGCGCTTCTTCTGGGGTGATATAGGCTAGTAGGTGGTCTTGCCCACGGATTTCTACGCGCCGTGGTGGATTTTGGTCTTGTAGTTTTTTGCGTTTAGCCATTGTTACACCCTCGGCAGGTTAGTTGAAATCTGTGAATCTGTTACAGCCTTTGCCACGCGAAGCTCTGCCTCTGCTTGCAACTCTTGACGGCGTAGCTCTATCTCCATCTGCATCTTTTCACGGTCAAGCATAAGCTGCTGTTCCATCTTTTCGCGTTGCAGCGCAATGTTTGCCTCAGCCTTTTGCTGCTCAAGAGCCTGCTGTGCTTGTGCTTTTTGCTGCTCAAGCTGCATAAGCTGCTGCATCTGCATTTGCTCTGGAGACATCTGTGGCTGCTGTTGTGCTTGCTGCTGCTGTGCCATCATAATCTGCTCGGCATTGTTGAAGAACTGGTCAGCATCCTTAAAGCCACCAATCTCCGCAATGCTGCGAAGTGTATTAACGTACTGAGACATTGTAACAACAGGATTGTTTGGCCCTAACTGCTGCAAGATTTGCTCTTGCTTACCAGCAATCTGCGTCAGGAACGCAATCTTCTGCTCATCATCAGCCGTTCCAAGCCCAACCTGCACAACAACGTCAAACTCGCTAGTCCACTCACGCGGGTCAATCGGCACAAAGTTGTTACGCAGACGCACGATACGCGGCTTGTTATCGTACTTAGTAACCAAGTGCAAAATGCCCTTGAACAAGTCCTTTACACCTGTCTCAGCCATTGTACGAGCATAGCTCTCTAGCTTGACCTGTGCGCCTCTGACAGTCGCGCTAATAGCACTAGCTGTCGTAGACTGTAGCGCATTGGCATCCAAACCCTGTGATGCCTTGCTCATACCTGTGCGCTGCTCTTTGACGTTATCCAGATAATCCATCAAAGGCCGGATTTCGCCACCAACAGCAGTGCCTTGAATGGCCTGCACCATACCTGGCTGACGAGCGCGAATAATACCGCCAGCAGTACCTTCAAGCAAATCGTCCAGATTCACTTGGCCTTCAACTGCAACCATTCGTGGCAGTGTGCTTGTATATACGCTGTCGAGATACTGACGCATCAATGTAGATTTAATAACCTGCAAATCCTCAGTCATATCATAGATGCTACGGCCAATGAGTCGGTGAGGCATCAAG
>Ga0208425_1000954_pt1 | contig 9851 bp, 8 predicted proteins | sample DEB08_DNA_4_FD_185496 | JGI IMG/M metagenome (GOLD analysis project Ga0208425, IMG submission 185496) | Aqueous microbial communities from the Delaware River and Bay under freshwater to marine salinity gradient to study organic matter... | ecosystem: Environmental > Aquatic > Marine > Coastal ...
CGTGATTGCTGGTAGATAACTGCAGCTTGGAACATCTTGCGCTCTTCAAGCTCAAGCCATGTAATCTCAAGGCTGTCTTCAATGATGTTCCCCTCGGTGAACATTGCGGAGATCGTTACCGGGTCGCTTGCATCAATCTCGTGATTCGAGTCGTAAGGCAATGCAGGCTCCATGCCCATTTTGCCGTTCTTTAACGACACAAAGCACAAAACACTTGGCGCTTGCTCAGACAACCAACTCCGCAGATTGACGGGCTCTGTAATTACGTCATCCCAATACAGCTTGTTAGCTTCCAAGTAACGACCAGTCGTCGTCAGCAGCTCTTTGTCCACAAGAGCACTGTTCAGAATATTGCCCGCTCCGGTGTCCTTATTCGTTACCAAGTACCAAAGCAGGTCACTTAACAGATTGCTTGACCCCGTGCCTCCTTCAACCAAACGCTCCACCTCAACGCCGTTCTTGACGTATGTCCGAAGCTGGTCAAGTTGATTGAAGTTGTCGCTTGACTTGAGCTTCAAACCCGCCATTGCGCAGCCGTCGTAGTCAGGGATGGTCTCTTCTGACAATGTTTCGTTTACATATACAAGCTCATGCTCTGGGCCGCTATCGCAGCTACGACTAATTAAATCACCGTAGTGAGACACCTCAGCAACACCGCTGTATCTTTGCCACAATCGTGTTGCGGTTCTGTTAAATGAAACTGTGCCGCTTGAGTTAGTATTTTTAACAAACTCGTATTTAAAAGCAAATTGAACGCCATTGGCGTTGCTTGCGTGTTTAATAAAAGTATCGCCTTCCTCGTAATCGCCGTTGTAGTTACGCAGCTCAACGCGCTCAACACGCCACCATTTATTTCGGGGTGTGTGATCGTAGTTTTGTTCATACGAAATCAAATGTAGCCTCATATAAACTTCTTTTCCTGAAACGCGGGTGTATTCCCAGTTTTCGATGATACGCCTTGTGTCATTAGGAAGTCCCGCATTGTCATTGGCAAAGTACGGGTCTTCTCCAAGAGCTAACGCATAAATATTGCTTTCGGTCCTATCGTTGATTTCATCCCCTTGCTTGTAGCCTGAGCCAGTCTCGTTAGCCACAATGCTGACCGCTTCAGGGCTTAGATCAAGACTTTGGTTTTCTTTGCCAGGAGTGCCATAAATAATATCAATATTGCCGTCACCATCTACATCAACAACTTCAGGTACTGCAGCCATCTCAAAGTGAACAAACTTATTTCGTGGCTCTTGTTTATACCCACGGGCTCTAATCCCAAACTGCCCATAAATAGTTTCACCAAACCAAGACTCCGCGCCAGTTCGCCCTGCATCTAAAACAAAAACATCGCCCTCACCATTGCTTTGGTTCACAAAGATAGCGCTATTAAATGGGCGGAGACGGTATTCAAACTGCTTGCGCTCAGGGTGCGCAACCCTGATAAATGAATACACATCGACAGGAGAGTTGCCAAGAACAGCAAAGAGGTAAGGGCCTATATTCACCCAACCCTTGTTGCTGCTTTCTGATTCGTCGTAATTGCTTGGACGTACATCAAGAGCAAAAAACGACATCCGATGCGCGAATGAAGTTACCTTGCCTTCTGTGTAGGAAATATTGTCCTCATTAGCCCTAACAAGATTTCTAGGGGACGGAACAGTGTTGAAGTTGGTTATGCCTTCAAACTTTGCCCAGACCTGTGACTTGATTCCAATTTCAGTTACATCACAAGCTCGGGTGTTTTGAAAAGTCCCAATTTCATACTTCAGCAGCGGATACCATGCCTCATGTATATCATCATCAACCTGCGTAAACGGAACGCGGCTTTTCTTTGTGATTGCTGATTCACTTACGATGCCAATTTTTTTCTGAAGACGGCTCCAGGTCTCGATACACTCAAGCGTTACCAAGATTCCGTTAGCCACATGATCAGCGTTTGACGCATCGTAAACCTCTTGGGTGCTGCGGCTTATAACTTTCCAAGTAGTACGGCCAATCATCCAAGTTGAGCCACGCTTAAACATGGCGTCGTATCTTGCCGATTCAGCTTGTATCGCAGACCGAATATCACTTAAATCGACAGGCTCGACATCGCTTCCGACTGAAAAGGGTTTTTCTTTCTGCCTGTCCCTGCCGATTAAAACGTCAATAGTGTCACCGACTTGGCACTCAACTTCACGCTTTACGTTTTGCCAAGACTCATGTTCTCGGTGCTGGTGCCTGACCGTGTGTGTGACCGTTGTTTCCGTTCCGTTGACACTTTTGTGTTTGACGATTCCCACGCGCCTTGCATAGTTCGTGCCAGTGCCAGGCTGACCGCATCGCTCAGCGTCTTTGTCAGTATCTTTAGAGCCGCCTCCAAAAGGATGCTCATCCATTAAGTACTCATCAACATATTTTTTCTGTTGGTTTTTGGCTTGCTTCTTTGCTTTTTTATCCGCGTCTTCTGGGACGGAAACAATTCTCCAGTTTGGGCGGAATGGCGTGCCGTTCGGGACACCGCTGTAAACGCCAAAACGTGTCTGCGATGAAGGTGTAAACGCACCACAAAAAGCAGGCTGCGCAGTTCCATTCCTTGACGGCGCATAAAACACCTGATCCGCACCATTCAGCCCTGGGTTATCCCTGTCGCCATCAATAGCTAAGTTGCCGTACCGCAAGTTGTAAGCGCGTAGGCGGCTGCCAACTCCTAAAACCTCAAACCCGCCGTTCCAATAAAAATCAAAATATTCTTCATAGATGCCGTCCAAGGCATTGTTGCCAAGAAAGATTCCGGCTAGCTCAGGCTTCGCCATGTTGCCTTGGCCAGCAATAGTCACAATCTCAGCAATCTGATAACTGCCCCAGCTCTTCATGCGGGACCACACCAACTGCGGTGAAATCAACAGGCCGCCTGTTCCTTTGTCGTCGTTCTGGTCGTCAGGATTAACTTGACCCTTGCGCCGGGTAAATGCGATCGGAACGGTCTGACCGTATTCAGCTAATTCTTGAAGGCTGTCAAAGCCAAAGGATGGTGTGTAAGCATCTTTGCCTGAACGACCTCCAAGCTGACGCCGCCTAATTTGATCCCCTTGTGGCTGCTTTGGCTTAGGAGTCAGCAGCATTGCTGCCGCAGTGAAGATCAAGCCAATGGCAATTTGAACTAGAACTGCTGTTTCAATGTTTTGAATATCAGGAATATGCGCATAATCCTCAGGACGTTCTTTGCATCGACGCTCTACCTCTTGCGCAAACTGTCGATACTCTTGCTCACTACAACCAAGAGCTGTAATCAGCCGCTTTTCATACGGAAGCAGTGGCTGCTCGACACCCCGTCGATAGGGCACCATGCGACCGCCTTCAAATGCCGATTGATGTAGAGACATCCTCTGCTCCAAACGACTGCAAAGACAGGATTACCCTGATCTAGCAGCAACACGTCCCCATCGTAACCGGGCTGGTCAATTCGACTCCCCCACTTCAATAAATCTCGTCCGTACTGCCTAACGCTCTGGTTGTACCAGTCATATTTGAATTGAGGCGTTGGAATGTTCATCCGCCCCAACACCACATAAACCAAATGGATACAGTCGATCGCTCCGTCCGCTTCAGTGCCATCAGCACCTAAGCGATACGGTCTGCCGATTAGATCAATCACGCTACTCGAACGCTGCTAGTCAAAGGTAAATGACCAACAAGCTGTCGCGTCAAACGCTTGCGTGGCACGTCCGCTCCAACAGCATCAAACACTGATGCCAGCTCTAGCGTCAACGCACTGCTATCCCATTTGGCGCTGACAATCTGCCCGATGTACTGATTGATCAAGGTGTAACCCTCTTTGTCGTTTGGATCGATCAACACGGTGCGGACGTTGGCAAGATATTCGTCTTGCACTGCGACCGTTGCAAACGAACGACTCAGCTCGTTGTTGGGGAATGACAAGCTCGCAGGCTGGTTGTCCCCAGACTTAGTAATTGTGACGCCTGAAAAAGCAAACGGCAAAAAGCCAAACTCAACTCGCCTGTTTGTGTCTAGCGTAAAAAAAGGTGCGTCCTCACCGACCCAGTAGTTTTGAAATTTGTAATCGCCCAAGGTGGTTTTTGAGCGCAACGTCAAATAATGGCCAAACGCAAGACTGTTATCTCTGTTTTCTTCGCCAATGGTTCTTGCCGCACCACCCATCCCGGAGTGGTTTGTGCAGTAGTAATACAGCAGCGGAGCATCAAGGGCAACTTCAATCTCTGTGTAAGCGCCTGAGCTGCCGGGAGTTCCGGCAGTTGTTACGCCTGTTGTGTACTCATCCCCATCGCCGTGGGTTCCATCCGGTGTGGTGCTAAATCGAAGCGGGTGCCCTGAGTTGCTGGAATCTTCCTGCGTAAAACGGTAAGTCTTGCCCTCTGTCAGTGACAGCGTTTGGGCATCTACAGATCCGCCATCAAAGCGATAGCGATTGCCGCCGCCGCTAGCGACAACGGTTACGGCAAATGTTTGATCTGCCATCAGAGACCAATCCTCCGGCGCTGTGATGTGTTCTGCCTAAGAGTAGCCAAAGCGCGTTGCTCACCTTGTGTTGCACCTTGAACCGCAGCCTGCTGCATCCCACGTTGGAATTGATCAGCAGTCACATAATCAATGCTATTGATTCGTTCAACGGTGTAGCGAACGTCGATTGGTGCAGCAACTGCTGTTCCACCACCATCCTCGCTAGTACCGCCAGCACCGCTTTCAGGAATGACAGAACCACCACGAGCGCCGCGTGAATAACGCGCCATGCTTTCACGCATTTTGCTTTCAGGGATGATGTATTCAGGCTCACCACCTTCGCCAACAAGAGCATTGGTTGGGCCTGAAACATAAGCGCCTTCTGCCGCCTTCAGTTGCACAGCATCAGGCATTGTCACCGGAGGAGTAGGTGCTCCACCGCCACCACCACCACCACCAGGCAGCGTGAGACCTAGCGCCTTCATGATCGTGCCGTACAGGATCATCGCCAGCTGCTGCGCAATGATCTGTGCCGCCATATCAAGGAAGTGCTCAGCAACCGACGCCATCATGTCGGCCAAGGCTTCCTGTGCTGTCTTGCTGCCAGTGATGACACCCTTGAATGAATTCGCGAAGGCGTTGCCGATTGCGGTTGCACCAGCAGCAACTTGATTCTCTAACTTGAGCAATTCTTCTAACTGCTGCTTCATTTGGAAGCCTGGATCGGCTTCGCGCTTTGCTTTTTCGTCGGCTTCACGCTTCTTCCGTTCGCTCTCCGCGAGATCGGCAGCCTTTTGGTCAATAGCAAAAATCTTTTTCCTAAAATTATGTGTTGCCTCTTCTAATGCGTTCGCTTTTTTGTTGCCCTCTAACGTGCCCTCTTGAATCTTTTGTCTCTCGACCATCAACTCAAGAGTTGCAATCTCCCTTTCATTGCCAAGTTCTTTTTCTTCACGAAGCCGCCGATTCAGTTCGAGCAGCTTGTCTGACATATCAACCTGTTCTTTCGTCTTTTTATCGAGCTTGCCCCCGGTAGGATTGATTGCATTTTGCGCACCTTGCTGTTGTTGCTGTGCAACCTCAGCACTTGTAGTGCCCTCCGTAACACCCTTGCCAAGAGCGACAGTTTCGCTGACGAAAGAAGAAACGGCAGCAGCCTTGCCCTCTAAGAAGTCGCGGATTGGTGGAGGTATTAATTTGTAAGCCGCTCCTATATAACCAACAATTTTTTCTAACGCGCTCCTAAAGAAACCCGTAACTGAATTAAGAGAGTTTTGGCCAGATGTAACAATTAGACTGGCAAGACCGCCAACAACTTGTCCAATACGCACCCCGACGCCGACAACAAAATCGATAAGCGCCCTAGCACCGCCAATAACAAATTGAAAGCCTTTTTCTAGCTCAAACGCTGCGTTGAGACCCTCGATCCCAAGCGCTTCACTGATAGCCTTACCTGCCGCATTGACAGCAGCATTAATTGCCCGGAAAGGCGCTAAAACACCGCTAATTGCTACCGCTAAAACTTCAACTGTGACAGCAGCAACCTTAAAAGTCTCTTTTATGATGATGCCAAGCTCAGACTGATCACTAAATAAATTTTGAAAAGCTGTTGTCAATCTCTTTAACTGCCCATCAATTGTGTCGGAAGCGGTGAAGGCCGCCTCTGCTGCTTTACCTTGTGCGTTCTTCTGGTTCTCTAGCAGCTTGTTGTATTTGTCTGTATCGGCGAGCAATGAAATTATTGCTTGCCCACCTTCAATTCCAAAAGCCTTGATAATGGTGCCGGTGTCAGCCCCTGTTTTTTTAATCTTTTCAAGCGTGCCCACCAAACCATCACTCTTCAGCGTGGCTGCGTTAATTTCAACGCCAAATTTTTGAAACTCCTTGCCTACTTTGCCCCCAGCAATTTGAGCAAACGCATTCTTAAGGGACGTGAATGTGACCTCTGCCTTTTCGCCCTTTCCTGTAATTTGCGCCACTGCAGCGTTGACTTCCTCTAGCGGCACACCTAATGCAGCAGCGATAGGTGCAACCTTGGCAATGTTTGCCGCATATTGACCAATAACAATCTTGCCGTCATTTTGCGTTTGAATGAATCCATCGACCAACTTAGAAGCTTTATCTGCCTCCAGTCCGTAAGCATTCAAGACGGAGGTTGTGGCATCGCCAACGGTGTTGATGTCGCTAAAACCGCCAGTCGCGCCTTGGCTCGCAGCTTTCAAAATGTTGGCCGCATCAGCTGCGTTCGTGAAACCTGCCGACGCGACGTCGTAGGCAGCACTTGTCAAATCAACAACGCTGGCTTGTCCTGATAGCTCTCGGCTGACATCGGACAGACGTGCCTTGAGTTCTTGGCTATTGACACCAAGAGATTTGACCTTTGCCTCAGCAAAGTCTTGTTGACGCAAAACGCCAAACACTTGCCCCAGGCTTGCAGCGGCAGCGACAACAGCCGTGATGGGGCCAAGTGCAGCACCTAAGGCCGCACCTAATCCACGCGCACCAACAGCAGCAGCTTGCGCTCCACCGGCAAAAGCCTTGAATCCTGTGCCTGCCGCTCTTGTTGAGCCACCAGCATTTTTTACCGCAACCTCAAGCCCACGCACCTTCTTAGTCAGGTGCGCAATTTTGGCGTTGGCGTCTAAGGTTTCAACCTTAAACCTGAGGACGGATTCAGCCACAAGCCACCTGGCGATAACTCAATGTTACCGCCGTCTCAGCCTTGCGCGATCTCTCTCTTTTTCCTCTCGCTCACCTTTTACTTGATAATACGCAGCGAAATGGATCAGCTCCGCATCCGTTAGTTCGTTGCGAAGCTTGCTGACCGTCATTCCTAGTTCGCAGGCCAAGAAAAACTCAAAGTAGAGCCAACTGTCCTGCGTCAGTCGTTTTTTGCTTCCTCCATGCTGGCGTCCTCACCAACGCCAAACAGGAACAGCTCCAAGTCATTCAGAACCGTCTCAGGCAGCTGGCGTTGAAGCTTGGGGGCATCTGCTGCAGCAAAAGCTTTTGTGCCGTCTTCAAGCTCAGCCATTTGGCAAAGCATTTGAGTGCTGACATCCAGCGCCTCTTCTGAACCAGACAAGCTTTGTGCTTTTTTGCGATCAGCTCTTGTGATCGGCTTGAAATACAGGTTGACGAGCACTTCGCCGCCAGCATTCTTCAACTCGAACTTGCGGCGCTGGTTAAGGTCAAAAGCCTCAACCAGCAGATCCACAGTGCGATTTTTAGCAGACATTCAATAGCTTGAACGAAACATTCAAACTATAGCCTTATCACTCAAGGTTAGAAGTAATCGTGCTGCTGGTGATGAAGCTGCAGCTGACAACTACCAGTTCACCAACAGTTGAGGTGATTTCCATGCTGGTGATAATTCCGCCAAAAGAGACCGAATCAGTGCCAGTTGAGCTTCCAGTTGTAAAAAGCTCAAAAGAAGCATCAGCCGCATCGTTGACTTTCACTACGTCTTCGAGAAACCCAGCTTGGCCAGTTGCGTCAGGGTCGTAGACAAGTTCAACAGTCCCAGAGCCACTAATCAGGCCACCGACGAACTGGCGAAACGTGTTGCCATGAACGGTGGTGTCGTAGGTGTCTTTGTCGATAGTCAGGCTCCAGCTGCGAGTGCCAACAACAGTGGCAAGACTGCCGCTGCCGGTCTCAAATTCAACTGAGCCTTGTTCTCCGCGAAGGGTGGCCATGGTCAGAGTTCCTCGATGGATTCAAAGGTCACACGGACCTGGGTTTGGAAATAGCCCTCGGGAGCTGGCGAAGCCAGTGCCTCTGGACCAATAGGAGCGTCGAAGTAAACCCCCGACACGATAACTCGATTATACAAATCCCGAATGCGTTTACCAATCACATAGTTGGCTCCAGGACCTACGCCCTTGCCTGAAAAAATGTTGATCACAACCAAACCGACAACGCGGTTTTGGGAGTTGGTCGTCAAACCTTGGCCTAGATATTCGCTAGCGCCAAAGCTCGTGAGGCATTGCACCCATGAGCTGTTTGGCGTTGGCTCATACGCCATGTTGTGAAACACCACAGGTATTGCAGGGCTATCCGCAAGCTCAGTCGCAAGCCTGCCTTCGATGGTTGCCCTAATGGAGTTGAGATCAGCAGCAGCCATACATCACCTGTTTGCAATCTTGTTGTACTCGCGCTGAGCCCATGACTCAAGCTCCTTAGCAATTAGGTCTGGGAAGCCAGGGACTGTGTTCTGCCGTGTCCTGTATTCACCCTTCCAAGACGGCGGGAGGTTGGTGCCATAGATCACAGGCTCTGCATACTCAAGGTTGTTAATCACCTCACCTTCCTTGGGGTCAGACTGCCAAGCGTTGCGCAACGCTCCACCACCCTTGGACTCTCCCTCGTAGACAACCCGAACAGGGGTTTTTTCTTTCAGGCGTTTTTCCGCTTCAAGCGTTGTGGCCGCCACCAAGATGCGGATGCTTTCTCGGTAGTAATCGCCAATCTGATCAAGCGGGATTTCGCGTGCCATCGTTAAGCCCTCAAAATCAGCTCATGAATAATCGCAGTGCCGTCTTGTTCCGTTGTTTCCACACGGATGATCTGATGAACAACGCTGCTAATGACGACGCGATCCTTAGTCTCAGGCGCAGTAGCAAGGTCATCTGCGGCAACCGTTAAACGCTTGTCACCAGCCTGCACCAACTCATTAACCTCGCGCAGGTTTACATCCTCAAGGATGCCTGGAACCGTTGTGTCGCTTTCTGTTTCTGCAATCGTGCCGTCTGAAGTGTCGTAAGCACCGGCAGTGACGATGCGAACCGTGACATCACCGCCAAACTGCTTCAGCACATTGCTTGCAACCCTTGCCAGCGAATCAGCAAGTGCCATCAGACCCGATAAGCAAGGCAGGCACCGCTGGTCAGCTGGATGCTGGTGATGATGCCCGACAGCTTGGTGTCAGCCACAAAAGTCTCACCAGCCAATGTGTTGCCGGTAGCGTTCTGCACCGTAATTGCATCAATCACCGTGTCTTCCTTGAAGTAAATCAAGCAGAACCGGCCAGTGTGTGCAGCGGTATCTGAGATGAACTCGAAGCCGCCTTTGAGGTCTCCGTACATGGTCAGCTCCGTTTGATAGCGATGTTGCCTGGTCCGCTAATTCTAAGACCCGTCAAGTACCTTTCAAACATTGGCGGAACGTGATCAGCACCAACAGCACCAGACTTGTCAGGCGTGACATTCAAGCTGCCGATCTGAACGTTCTTGAAATCGTTCAAGCCGCTAAGGCTGATGCCGTCCGTGTTGTTCTTTAGGTAAACAGCAAGCTCAATCTGAGCACGCTTGATCTGATCAGGGATCTCTGTGTCGGTGAAGTAATCCTCAGAGATGCGGAAAGGAAAGCCAGTGGCGTACGTATTGACGTAGGTATCG
>Ga0208425_1000958_pt1 | contig 9833 bp, 15 predicted proteins | sample DEB08_DNA_4_FD_185496 | JGI IMG/M metagenome (GOLD analysis project Ga0208425, IMG submission 185496) | Aqueous microbial communities from the Delaware River and Bay under freshwater to marine salinity gradient to study organic matter... | ecosystem: Environmental > Aquatic > Marine > Coastal ...
TATACTCATTTTATCTATTTCAATGAAAGCATCATTTGTAGTTTCAGTCATATTTAATTAGTTCATATATAAAAATAAAAATATGATAATTTAATAAATGTCAGAAGGGGTTGTGAAAAGATGTACGATTGTTGGAAATGGGCGCACTCTCAAAGATTTTGATTTCAAACAAATTAAAGAAGATAGTATTGGTCTTACAATGGCTATACGTCATTGGTATAAGATAGATTGGTTTCCTACATATTATGTGAATATAGACCACGTAGTATTAAGACATCATCATAAATTGATTAAAAAAATGATTGATGAAGATAAATGTAAAAAAGGTTATTTACTTTCAAGAAGTATTTTACAAGTATTGCCTGAATTAGAAAAAAATGAAAAAGTTATCTTTTTAGAAGATTTACAAAATATGCGTGGATGCCCTTTTCGGTATTTATTGGATTGGTGTTCAGGTTCAGTTGCAGTATTGTTTTCAGTAATCCTTGGATATAATGATTTACAATTACTGGGTTTTGATTTAAATTATAAAGAATTCTTACCTGAGTGCGACGCACAAAATGATGGTACATTAAGAATCACTAAAACACCTGAAACTAATCCTAATTACTTTGTCGATGATTACCAACAAGAAGGAGACATCTATAATAAACCAAATCTGGAAACAGTTCATAAACCGAGTTGGGAGCACGTAGTATTTATCATTACAGGATACGTTCATTTAAATCGTATTCCTATGATGGTATATGCATTTACAGATGATGAAGTAGAAGGTTTAACAAAGTTCTTTCCTAAAAAAAATATCAAGGATTATGGTGTTGAAGAAATTAAAACTGAAAATTATGATCCTATTGGAGAGAATGTAATTGAAGATAGTAGTGATGAAGAACCTGAGCCTATTTAGTCATCCATCTTTGGTTCGGCACTTGATGTTGGAGACCAACCTGCGACTTCATCTTTGAGTTGGTATCGTAGTGTTTCTATTTGTTGCCTGAGTTCCTTGTTTTCCCTTTCCAACTTATCAATCTTATCAACTTTTTCTCCTTCACTTTCAACAACAGCATTAAACATAGCAATGTATTGTTGATTACTTGTTTTGAGTTCCTTAATCCTTTGAAGGTGATTTACATATCCATCGTCTGTACCGAACAGCTCGTCCAACGCATCAAAGAACTGCTCTGGTGTCATAGTAGTCATTTTGTAAGTGTATTACTCTTGTTTTTAGTTTGATAGTTCTTTAAATACAACTTTCAAATTTTGATTTTTTATATTATTTTAATAATGAAAAAAAATATTATTTTAATAATGAATCATTTAATACGCTTCATAATCACGATATTTTGACAACATAATGTATTGAACTGATTGTGCGACATCTTTTCTAAATTCTTTATCGTTACTATCCACCCAATCCTCCTGAACCATCAAAGACCATAATTCATTGAATGCGGTCATACATTCGCTCATTGTGAAACCGTCACTATATTTATGATTGAAACCATCACCTGATACTTTATATTCATCATTGATTTTTCTAACATCATTAAATTTAAGTCTCCATATACAATTACCTTCGTAGTCATCATCTGGACAGCGGGGGTCGTGATATATATGAAATAATTTATTTATAAAGTCCTCATACAAAGGAGTATGTATGATAATCCCCCAAAAACGCCACATTGCAAACTGTCTATCATCATAAGGTACAAGACCATATTGATTGTTTGGAGCGTCTAACTTCTTTGCGACCATTTTTAATAATTCATCATCTCCATACAACTCATTTTTGACGAACATTGGACGAAAGAAATATCCCATTTTGAAAGGTAATACCTTTTAGTTAATATTTTCTTTAAATACAACTTTCAAATTTTGATTTTTTATATTATTTTTATCTGAATCATTTATTATAATGAAAATTTTTGTAATTAGTGCATATCCTGAAAGACGTACTAAATATGATGATAGATATACAATATTTGATGCATATACTCCGAAAGACATCACAAATGAAATATATGATAATTATTACTTCAGATATAATGCAAAACCATTATACAGAAAAAAAGTGATAGCCTGTGCTGAATCACATAAACAAGTATTAAAAATTATCATTGAAGAAGATTTAAAAGAAACTATAATTCTTGAAGACGATGCAGTACTGGACTTCTCACGTATAGAAGAATTGAAAGGTATAAATGAATTTTGCTATATAGGAGGAGACATCGTGGCACTTACCCTTAATAAATACAATGAATTCCGTAAAACTAAAAAAGAAGATATAAGACAATCATTGAATACAGGTCTTAATACAATAGATATTGAGAATTGGCGATTGGCTCACGCTTGTGGATATTACATTCCAAATAAAGAAGTCGCATTACAGATATTAAATAGTATTCCTAATCTTAATAAATGTAGGGCAATAGATAAAGAATATATGTTATTACAAGAAAAAAGGATAATATCAAAGTTCATATATCCTGCATTAGTAACGCTTCAGATGGATGAGGCTAAACAAGGATTTAATTTTAGTCAATATAAATTACATAGTAATCAGTATTATTATTAATCATTTTTTAGCAAGGCGACTGAATGCGTTTTTGTAAAATTGTAAATTATCTGGTCTTACCTTTTGAAATGTAAGACCTTCACTAAATGCATTATTTTCTTTTAAAAATTTTCTGTATTCTTCAGCTTTCTTATCACTAAAATTAGAGATAGCAGTTCCTTCACCACTTGATACTTCACTATCTAATCTTTTAAATTCAGACTTTGGTAATGAACGGAAACCTTCCCGTGTAAATACAGATTTTAATTGGTATGTACCTGGTTTGTAAATACCGTCACCTTTTAATTCATACATTGATGTCTTTTTATCATTACCCACCTTTTTTACTTTACCATATCTTTTTGGCGCTCCGAGAATATCACTTGCTGCTTTATGAGGTGTGAAAGGCGCTTTCTCCGCTGCTTGTCTCGTGTGATGTAACGCTCTGTATGGAGGTTTGGCTTTTGCCCCTCCTGACGCATATAACATTACCATTTTAGTTTTCTCATCATATTTCCCCCTACGTACTTCTCCAGACTTGATTTTGAAATAAACCGTATCTCCATCTTTTACAGGCATCTTTTAGTAGTCCGTATAAAAAAAATAAAATAAAAAATATTTAATATATATAAATGACTATTACAAATATCCATAAGAGCCACAGTCGCCGCGATATCATTGAAATAATTAAATTATTTAAACTACCAATAGAAGATGCAGAGGACTATAATAAAAAAGATTTAACGGATAAGACAATTGATGTACTTAATACGATTGATAATATTATTCCTGATAAATATTATTATGGAATTGAAGATTTAAATGAATTAAAAGAATATTTAATTAAACCAAATCAAAAAAAAATGTTAAGTATAAAAGATAAAAATGAAATTATGTTAATGGCAAAATTAATCATTGGATTTTGCAAGGGAGGTTATTGTGTAGAGATATCATTTTTTGATACAATGGATGATGTATATGTAGAGGCTCGGCGAATAGCACAATACGGACAAATACCAAGTGTTCGTAGAATGTGTCAATTATTAAATAAAAATCCTTTTTCAAATGAAATGGTATATCCTGTACTTTCAAAAAAAATCCAGAGGGAATTAGAAATTAAACGTTTAGCAAGTAAAAAGGTTCATACATCATTGCACGTGAAACACGGAAAGATTCTCGTCGAATTTGACTGAATATATTATTCACTTGAAGGATTTGGTTTTGTATATACTTTAAGAGCAGTCGCTGTGCTGTGCCCGAGGATATTTGCATCCGCCGCCATATCGTCCTTTATTGGTAAATATTTATCAGATAAATATAACTTCCTTAAAAGGGTTGTACTTACAGACTTACCAATTCTTTTTTTAAATTGTTTTGTTAATAGTTGTGATAAGTTATTACTACCTATCGCTGTGCCGTCCCATTTACAAAGTAAATGTTCCTCACCTGGAAAAAATCTTAGATAAAATCTAATTGTCTTTTTAAGGTGAGGTGGTATTTCAATAACGCGTTCCTTATATATTTTTGCAGTCTTATAAGCGTTAAATGAAAAATACATTCTGTTTTTTTCAATAATTAAAAAATTTTTCGTATTTTTTTCATTCTCAAGAACCTTGTTGAATTCACGCTTTCGCATTACAAGACACTCGCCAAGTTCGTTGCGGATTGGTAGTGTTCTGTGAATATTCAATACAAGATATGTTTGTAATAATGTTTTTTGTTTTACATTTGTGATTAAGGTTTGTTTGAGTTTCATATCTTTTATTTCCTGACCAATTTGAGTGATTACATCATCAAGTTCCTTTTTTGAAATCATATTTTTTTCTTGATTGTCTGACCATATAGAACTTGCATTCATTTCATCATATTGTAAATTCAATTTATCACGTTCGTATTCATATGATTTAATTAAATCATCGTGAATCCCCTTTGTATCATCTTCATCATTAAGAACGTATAAATACATCAAAATCGCATTTAAGTAATTTCTTACTGTTGTGAAATTTAAATCTTTATCATTTAGTTTTTTGATAACTTTTTCCTTATCATCAAACCAATTTTGATTTGCATTTTCTTCACCATCTGTCATAATATTTTTTAAATTATTTACATTATTAACATAGACTTTTAAAGAAGTGTCTTTCACTGTTTTACCAACCTTTGCCCGATTCGCCCTAATTTTATCCGCTAAACCATCCATTTTTAATAATAATTATAGATTTTTTTTTAAGTATTTTTAACGCAATTATCTTCGTTTGACATTACAAGAATTACAAAGGATGTTTCTAAACATCCCTGTTTCGTGACAGTGGTCAAGACATTTAGTAGTCGCAGTACTTATTGTATCATACGTTAATTCTACTTCACATTCATCACAATGTGTAGTTTTAAGATAATGTTCGTATAATGCATCAAAATCATCACAAATGACACCTGACTTCTTCCAATCGCGGATACGTCTTATTTTAACACGTTCAGGCGTTTGGTCATATTCATTTTGTCGTTGTAATATTTTTTCCCTGTTTTCCTCATAATATTGTTTTTGTTGTTGTAATATTTTTTCTTTATTTTCCTGATAATATTCCTTTTGTTGTTGTAATATTTCTTGTTTTTTTTCTTCATAATGTTGTTTTTTTTGTTGTAATATTTTTTGTTTGTTTTTTTCATAATATTGTTTGTCGCACAACCTTTTTTTTTCCTTATTAACTACGATATCCAGCATATCATTCATACAATCAATTACTTCCTTCTCAATCTCCATCTTTTTTTTATTTTAATATTTCCATAAATCAACTTTCAATTTTTGTATTATTTATTATTTTATCTATTATTTTTTTTAATGGACCAGTGAGCCTGACATCCTTATCACATTTATCTTTAAATCGGTCTTTATCAATAGTATTATCATTATGACAAACACATATGATACATTGTTCTGCAGATGTTGGAAGACATCTACCTTCTAACCCATCAATTAAAGAAGTCCCTTCGCCAGCACTACTACGTGCATAACCGCCCATTTTTTTCCAATGTCCTTTTGTGAATACAGATGCAGCCTCGTGTATCATACGTATTTTGGGACATTTAATACCTGTTATTTTATAATCATAGTGAGGAAATACAAATTGCATCTCTGGTGTCCCTACAAAAGTACATTTTTTATCACTATTCATAACTTCTAATGAATGGTTTAACCAATTTGAAAGCATCGCGTCATCACTATCCATATTTGCGATTATATTATGAGAAGACATCTTCACAAGTTTATTGCGTTTTTGACCGATTGTATATGAATTATTATCACATACATAGTTTATCTTAATACCGACCTTGTTTTCAAAATCATCAACTTCTTTTTTATTTTTAAATAGTTTATCCCATTCAACATCTTTATTATCATAACTATCTAAAATACACCATTCTAATTTGTCTTTTGGATAATCGAGATTTCTTAAATTAAATTTCATAAGAGGTTTCCATTTAGTTCTATTAAAAATTGGCGTACAAATAGATATAAAGGGTTTTTCATTCATTTAATATATATGAGTGAAAAAAGAAAATATAACAAAACGTACAAAAAAAGAGGTGAAACCCCAGAAGAAATTGCAGAATATATGAAATTATATCGTAGGGAATGGGAACGTAAAAATCGTTCTTGTGCAGCCAGAGGAGTTAAGCATAGTGGTAAAGGATTACCTGCTTGTTATTTAGATATTGAGAAGTCAAAACCACAAGGGCTTGTCATAAAACGTGCACCAAAGGATAATTTATTCAAAGTTACATTTGATTAATATCACCACAGCCAACCTTTTTGTGTTGCGATTTCAGTTTGAGTATTTTTTGGTTTAATAGTATCTAAAATTATCCGTATATCATTTTTTAAAGAACTTACTTGTAATGATAATTTATCTACTTTTATATTGAGTTCATCAATTGGTTTTAATGGACTTTTGTGATTTGCCCCTTCTTCTTTCATTGCGTTTATAATGACTGTATCCTCCATTTGATTTAATGAAACATATTAATTTTTCCTTATCTTCTTTGACTAAATCTTTATAGAAATCCTTGGCTGAAAAATCTATTTTATATCTTGGTTCCCCGCCTGCATTAATACAAGACCCTTGTACTATATGTAAAAATGAAGGTGAATATAATTCGTGCAGGTGATTATCTACCCACCAATTCTTTATTTTAGGATTATATGCAAAATTGAATATCGCATAATGAGTTTGTGATACAAGGAATTGCGTTAGTATTTCACTGTTTCCATTAAAACATCCTGCAGCTCCAAGGTTATTGGTGCTTTTAAGAGCGTCAATGCACCTATCCAACCAACCATCGCTAAGATAGACGATGTCATCTCCTGTGATATAGAAGTAGTCATAAAATTCCTCAATCGCTTTTTTGTAAAGTATATTCCACATAATACTAACGTGTCCTTTCGGTATGTTTTCATCAAAAGGATAAAACTGAAAAGAAACATTGCTCCAAGTACGGCAGATGTCATATATTTTTTTTCTTTGTGTTTTGTCGTTATAGATTTTATCATCTTTATCTATACCAACATAAAATTTATAATGATATTCTGGGTTATATCTTGAGACAAATGAAATAATACTATTATATAAATAAGTATCTGTGATACAATTCCAATCACGATTATTTGTAGTGGATGGTATAAGAATAGCAATCTTCATAATATAAAAAAAATATTTTATTTTTAAAGTTTTTACAATGATTTACGCATCTTCATCAGTTTCTTCTTCACTTGAACTATCATTAATATCCAGTCTAATACTTCCCGAACAGACGGCTCCCGCTTCATAAATGATTTTAGTATGGTTGTTATCTTCATTCCAATCTTCGTGATTCATTTCATCAATTTCTTGTTCAAGAATATCGTGATATGTATCCCCTGTACCGTATATATACCATTCAGTATATAATTGAATACCATCATTCCAAAGTTTTCCGTTTTTATCATTAGTAATCAATGTCTGTATTAGATTTTTGATTAATGATCCTTGTGTGATTAATCTTTGTATTTGTCCGTTTGCGCGTTTCGTTGTTTCTACCATTTTCTCACTTTGTTCTTCATATTTTAGTTTGTATTCTTCAACCTGTTTCTCTGCATCTTCAATCCGCATATTCATAACCTCCATAATACCTGACGCTTCACATTCATTTTCAACAGCAGAACTGACAGCTTCAACCTCCTTTCTGCATTGTATATTTTCCTCATTTAATTTTTTGTTTAGTTTTTCAGTATTTTCAATTTGTTTTCTGACATCTCTGATTTCTTGCTTCAATTTTTCATTTTCTTCTTTAACTCTATCTCTGTCTGCATATATTTCTTTTAGTTCATTGTGTTCAGGTGTCAGTTCTCTAATTTTACTTTCAAGAACCATTTTGCTTAATTCCTTTTCCTCTTGTAATTCCTTTTCCAATTCTTGAATACGTTTTTCTTGATTCCTGATATGAACCATTACATCATTGAATCCAGCGATAAGGGTTGGATTTCCGTCAGTCATTTTTATTATTCTTTTTTTTGTTTTTATTATTTCTTTAATACCAATTTTCAAATTTTGATTTTTTTTATTATTTTTATCTGCGTTTAATATTACAAGAATTACATAGGATATTTCTAAATTCCCCTGTTTCGTGATTGTGGTCTAAACATTTAGTAGTCACTGTATTGTATCTATCTTTCGTTAATAATATATTGCATTCTTCACAATGAGTAGTATTGATATACTTATCATATAATAAATCAAAATCATCACATATTACACCTCTTGATGTCCATAAAGAAATCTTCTTTGATTTTTTACCTTCTGGTGTTTCAAGGAATTTTTTATTAAGTTGTGAAAAGTATTCTTTATTTTCTTTATAATATTCTTTTTGTTTTTTTAATATTACTTCTCTATTTTTCTTATGATATTCCTTTTTTTGCTGTAATATTTTTTCTTTATTTTCATTTTCATATTCCTTTCTTTTTTTTAATAACTCTTCTCTATTTTTCTCCTGATACGCCTTTTGATATTGTTTCCTTTTTTCGGGGTCTTTATACGGCATTTTTTTTAATAAAATAAATAAATAGACTTTCAAATTACAAAATTAAATATTACATTTATGCATTTTTTCACGGAGATAAAATACAAAAGACATACGTCCATCTTTTGTCAAAGGATTATTACAATGTGTGATATGAGGGTTAAAAATGCATAAATCACCTTCACGTATATCTAATGCTAAATCAAATGTGGGAAAAATTAATTCTCCTCCTTTAAAATTATCAAGGTCTTTAACTGTAAATGCTGTTAAACCTTCTTTACAATCACCTGCATCTTTGTGAGCCGCAGTTCTAAAATCACAGTTAATAGTAAGTGTAGAAAAATTAGTATCGGGAATTGTAAATTCAGGAGGACTTTTAGAATATTTATCATATTGTTTGAGCCATTTATCAGGAGCATATTGAAAATATAAATCACTAACTTTTTGAGATAATGGATAAATAGATTTATAAGCATCAAGGTTCTTTCTTGTCCAGTTAGTCAATCTGCACGGGAATCTATTAGACTTATCATAACCGCCTATACTATTTGACATCACTTGATTGCTACGTTTTCTTTTATTAATTTCACCTTTTTTCATTTTAATAAATGAAGTTGTTTCATTATGATTTTCAGGTAAAGGATTACCATTTTTATCTACTACTTCAACAGGATAATTATTCCAATGTGTCATACCTTTTTGAAGGTCAGCGACGTTGGTGATTCCTGCTGCATCTCCTCTATTTGTAGAGAATGCTGTACTATATTTTACAACCTTTTGGTCTATATCATATAGTTCCTTTGGTATAACATTCTTTTTAAAAGAAAAAATTAATTCATCAGTATCTTTATTATATAAATCACAATCTTCACGGATAATATTATCACACGTATAAAACTTTTTTAGTTGCACAGGCTGTTCAGTTAAATACAATTCCATTTGTAATAATCAAGATATTTTTTATGATAAAATTATCATTTATGATAATTTACACCTTTGCATCTCGGACACCAACTATTACCACTCTTATTATAAAATTCACACTTATCATATTGACAATTTTCACAATTTATGATTGTGATTGTATTTTCTTTTTGTTTTTTTGTTTTGTTTTCCCGTTCCTGTCGTGCCTTTTCCATAATTTCAAAATTATTAATATGAATCCATATCTCATCATTAGACGTTCCAACACTTCTCATTCCTTTGACTTCATCGGCGTATTTAGTCC
>Ga0208425_1000968_pt1 | contig 9801 bp, 13 predicted proteins | sample DEB08_DNA_4_FD_185496 | JGI IMG/M metagenome (GOLD analysis project Ga0208425, IMG submission 185496) | Aqueous microbial communities from the Delaware River and Bay under freshwater to marine salinity gradient to study organic matter... | ecosystem: Environmental > Aquatic > Marine > Coastal ...
ATTACTAGTGTAAAAGAATCCTCTCTGTATGGTAACATTACCACCTTTTATTTTTTCATTTAAAAACTTAGCCAAATAATCTTCATCACTGGGTATACCACTCAGTGTGATACTTAAATCTGCTTCTGAACTTTTTATATTTTCTGTTATGTCATCAATTGCTAAAAAACTACCCAATTCGTCATATGTATTACTGTCTATAGTAATTGGCTTGTAAGCATTACTAAAATAAAATACATTACCACCAATCTGCATGTCAATAAACAGGGCATGACTGATGTGATCGCTATCTACTGGTGTTATAGTTGTAGCCATTAAGTAATAACCTCCATAAGCTCAAAATTACCATCAAAACTTATTATGTCATGAGGAATAACACTATAGATAGGCATAGTCAATGCTTTTAAGTGAAATCTTACATTGTTACCTACTCTTAAATTACCCACAGTTAAATCTACACCATCCTGAGGTATTATAGGTCTGTGAACCTCAATAAAAGCATTTGAACTGGCTGTGCTAAATTCTGTTGTTACCTGATATGGGTATCTGTAAGTATCTGTGTTACCTTCTGGTTGTATGTAATCACCTACTTTAAATATAGTGCCGGTTCCTTGACAAGTAGTTGTGTCAACATATATTTTGTTACCGTCCACAGCATTCACAGTTATGTTTGCCAAATTGGCACTTGTTCTGTCTCCCTGATATGCAGTAATATAACTTAATCCTGTATTTGTAAGACCTATGTCTACATTGGCTTCTGTTATAACATCTGTCTCATCTATACTCTCTAAAAAATCTCTGTTTTCGCTGTATCTAAGCCCGTCTGGCACACTTACAGTAAAACGGTATATACTTTGCTGTTGTAGTGCTGTTTTAATGTGTCCTGAGCGGCTAATTGTTTGACCAACACCTTTACGTTTGTTTATAGTAATAAAGCCTGCTTTGTCAATAATTGTTTGTATACCCATTATCTTGCTCCTGGTAATCTTTTAGCACCTACCCTGGTGACATTGTAAATAAATTCTGGATCAGATGCCACTAATGCCTGGAAACTGGGTGCATCTACGGCATTTATGTTGTATGTAACTGTGCCACCCATTGCACTATTAGGTGTTAAACTACCACTACTTGCTGGATAAAATAATTCTGGTCCAGATTCGCCAACCAGCACCGGTCTGTTAGGCATCAGGTTACCACCACCTATACCTGTTTGTCCAAATCCTAATTTTCCTAATAATCCACCGCCGCTTAATCCTGTTATACTTCCACCTGTTGTTGAAAAACCTACTGCTTCCAATATTGGTATAATGAATAATAATTTGATAGCATCTGCTATAATTTGTTGCACTAATGTCCTAAAGAAGTTTTTAAAACTATCCATTGCACTTTCGCCATCCATAAATGCATCTGCTAAACTATTAGAAAGTGTATCTGTAGCACTATTAAGTGTGCTAATAAAACTTTGTAGACCTTCGTTCTCGCCAAATGCTTCATCTAGATTTCTTTGTGCTTCTTCTAGATCTTTTGTGTTAAAAATTCCTAATTCAATTAATCTGTTTAATTCTTTTTGTAGGATATTATATTCTGTTTGAGTCTCTACACCGTCACTTATTGCTTCATTTAATTTGTCTAAAGGATCAAATAGGTTTGAATAACTGCTATTTAAATCGTCTAAGGCATTTTGCCTTTTTTCCATATCTGCTATTGTTTTAGGATCAGCAAACATTCCCTGAAACAATGTCATTAATCTGTTATATTCGTCTATACCACCTAGGCTTCTATCTATTTCATCGCCAAATGCCTGTAACTTATCGATTGGTTCCTGAACATCCATATCTAACAATGTGTCATTGTCTGTTAATGAATTATATTCAGCATTAAGTCTAGCAACTTCTTCTCTGGCCATTCTTGCGGCTTCGCGTTGTAAGAATAACTGCTCTTCAATAGGAGTCATGTCTAGTTCATTAATAGTTTTATCTAACTCTTCTATTTTTTCTTCTGTTTCCTCTACTTCCTTTCCAAACAACCTAAATAATGCTACTAATCCAGCACCACCTAATACACTTACTAATCTTTCAAATACACCTGCTAATCTTTTACTTGCTGTTTGACTTAGTCCCATATGCATAATCATATTTCTTAAGCCTTTTACAGCACCTACACCGGCAGCTCTTATTCCTTGGATTGCTAATTTTAATTTACCAAATGGATTAATAATAAATAATGCAACTAAACCTACTTTTTCTAATATACTTACTAATGTTGTGCCGTTTTCCTCTAACCTTTCTATTGCTTCTGCTAGATCATTAATTATTGTTGTAAGTCCTTTTAAACCAGCGGCTAATTCATCACTGATCAAGTCAAATATTGATTTTTGTAATTTGTCTAATGCATCGCCTAGGTTATTAGTTAATCTACTAACATTATTAGCACTATTTGCCAATGCACCACCAAATCTATTTTCTAATTCATCTGTAAGTGCAGTAATAATTTTATTGGCGCCTTCTGCAGTCTTTCCAAATTCGGATACTTGTAATCTAGTAATTCCTAATTTTTGTTCTAATATTTGAAATACAGGTATACCTCTGTCTGCTAACCTGTTTAAGTCTTCCAGTCCTAAACCACCTGCTGTTGATCTGGATACTAAATCTAAGGCTGCCTGAAACGTGCCCATTTGGTCAGTAGTAACACTAGCCGTATCTGCAAATATTTGTAAAAGTCTATCTGTTGGTTCTACACCAGCACCTTTTAATTGGACAAAAGCACCGGTAAGTGTTTGCACACTAAATTGTGTTCCTTCTGCAAAATCCTGCACTCTTTCAAATTGTCTCGCACCTTCGTCTACAGAACCAAATACAACATTTAATGAATTTTGTAAATCTTGGAATGCGGCACCTGTATTAATAATACCTTTAATCGCGGCACCGGCTCCTATTGCCGCTAAAGCGGTTCCTATTTTACCTATACCTGAACTACTATTTTTACTAAACTTATCAACTTTTGCTTCACTTTGAGCAATATTTTTGTCAAACTGTTTACTGTCTAATGTTAATGCTACTTGTATTTTCTTAGCCATTATGTTACTCTCTTGATATAATTTCCGATAAGTTTATCTAACTGATCTATGCTGGGCTCTGTGAATCCATCAGGTGCTTGTTTACTCCAACCTTCATCAAGTTTACCAGCATAATCATATTTACTATTAATTGTATTTCTGTTTAATTTAGTTCTATTACGAGCGTTTCCGCTTCTGATAGGTGTTTTATTTCTGTAATAAGGATATAATGTTTTCATAACAGCAATAGGCATTTCCTCTAGATCTTTTACTAAACCATCGAATTGCCTTTTGTTTATTGTTATTTTCATTTATTTCTGCTTTTTACTCTATCCATTGCATTAATTAAACTTTGTTCATCGTAATCTTCTGTGGCGTTGCCTGTTTTTTTGTTATGTAAATGTCTTTCATAACTCACAGCAACATCCATTACTGTTAAATCTAAAGTATCCCCTTCTGCTAGTAACCGACTTGGCAAAACTCCATATCGTTTTGCAATTGCATCTAACATTAAAATAGTATTGGTATCTTCTGAACCTTCAACTATTCTATGGGTAGTTACTTCCCCAATTCCTTAGTAATCAGTGTAACTGCCTCCATTATTACATCTAATGGTAAAACATTACCGTCTTTAACTACTGGATTTCCTTCTTCATCTAATATCATTTCCTGTATTAGTTCAGTCACACCTGCAGTATCCTCTTTTGCGTTAGCCAATTTGGTAAACACATCAAGTGGTTGTCTGTCGTAAATGTGAAATTCTAATTCTTCGCCATACTTTTTAACAATGTCTTTATTATTAATTAGTATTTGTATTAGTTTGGGTTTTTGTGATAATTCTGATAACTTCATATCTTATTCCTTTATATCTGTGTCGATCATTCGACTTTTTAAATTATGTATAGCACTTAATGAGAATGCTACACGGTTAGATGCTTTTTCTACATCTCCCCTTGCACATTTAATTTCATTTTGTGCTTTTGCTATTTCAACTTCAAGACTCTTGAGTATGTCCTGAGTCGTGTGTTTGTCCCATATCTCCATGTTCTTTTTCCTGTATATCTGTATCTTTATTTATTTGTTTTGTTGTTTTTTCTGCCCCACCGAAGTGTAATGCATCAAATTCTGCCTGTGTGTATCCTTTTCCTTCCCAGTGAAACTTATCACTCTTCTTGGCTGTTTTACACCATGCTTTGTATCTGTCAACTGTTGTTGATTTTAACATATATTTCTCCTAAAATACGAGGGCAACTAAATGCCCTCATATCGTGCGTTTTGTTAGCAAGTTGCTTTATGCAATACTGCTGTTAGCAAAGTCGCCGTCCACTTCAATAGTAACTGGTGTAACCCAAACTGGGCTATCCATGTTTACTGTTGGAGCAAGACCACTAATAAATCCGCTACCACTGAGGAATTTGCTTCCGCTGTCGGTTCCTTCGAACCCTGCGTTAAAGTAAACTCTGGTTTTGTTTTTACTACAACCAAACAATCCTGTGCCTACTACTGTATCTACAGCGGCACCTGTGCCAAAGAAAGCGGCATCATCTACAACAACATTCAGAGTAATCTGGTTAGTTGCTGGTGTTGTCACTGCACTTTCGGCTGTGTTGTCTAGAGTTTTAAATCTAAACACACCTGTTGAATTGTTTAATGTGATATCACTCATTCTAGGGACTGACAGACCATCACTGCCGGCAATGTTCGCATTAGCCTCACTATCCCCGAGGAATAATACTGCTTCTGAACCTGCACTTACATTGATTATCGCCATTGTTGTCTCCTTAGTTAAAAGTTATAAAATTAAAGTTAAATGTATAAAGTAATCTGTCAGCATCTATTTCAGTAGTCATCTCACAATCACGAGTCGGTTGACCTGTAACTGCTAATCTGCTAGTGATAATATCGCTAACTATGGTATCTATATCGCCAGGTGGGTTTTTAGCATCTACACTTAAATACCCTGTTACACCAGTTTCTGTTTGTATAACATCATTATTGTCTAAATTGTTAAACAATTCAGTTTTTTCTATGTTATCCTCATCCAAATACAAATATTTCATGTTTTTGAAATAAAGAGGTTCTCCACCGCTGTTATAAGGCAATTCGGATGAAACACTGACATTACTTGATGCCAGTGCCACATCTAAATTTGCTTTGAGTGTATCTCTAATAGCCATTACCTTACTCTGGTTGTGCTTCTTCTACCACGTGTTCTTCTGGTTAAACTGAATCTAACCATTTTCTCACCATCTTCTACTATAGAATCTCCATCTTCGTCAAACCAGTCAAACATATTCATGAGTTCTGTAAACAGTTCATTAAATTTGTCATCATAATACTGGATTTTTTGAACTTCTGGCGATTCTGGGTTACCGAAATCTGCTATTTTGGGTAGCAAATACTCTTTGAGAACATAGTAACAACACATATCAGTAAAATCTGCTTTTCTACCAACTATATTACTGGGATCAAATTCTGGAATAGAATTTATATCAAACCCTGTTCCAGTATATCCCAAGTATTCTCTCCATCTGGCACTTGCACGGATCTTTTGGTTGATTCGGTTAGTGCTTTTAATGGCTAGATCTTCTATATAATTGTTTAGACTGCCAGGATTGTCAGGAACATTAGTGAAATCTATCTCATTGCCTTCGAAAAGACGCTGATCCTTATCTCGCACATCTAATGCTTCTGCGTAACTAACAACTGTATCACCTACTGTTATAAATGCCATATTGATCTCTCTATACTAAATTATCCTTAAGCAGACGCTAAGTCTCTTGGAAGGTTATTACTTCTAACAAATTGACATCCGATTGCTTGACCAATTAGGCCTTCTAACAATGCTTGGTTGGCAAGATCTTGACTTACACTACCAATAGAACCACTAGCGATTCCACCGACACCATTAAGTTCTTTAGCAAGGTGTAGTTCGTGAGCAGGTGTTACTGCCGCAATATAATAGCCTGAACCACTTGTTGGTGCGTTTACGGCTCTTAAATTTGCTACACTAGAACTAAATTGATCTAGACTTGCTTTTAATGTGTCACTGCTTTCAGCGATTACGTTAGATGCAATAACGGCTCTGAAGAAGTTATCTCTAACTCTTGCGAAACCATTTCTTACAGTTGCAATCATGTCGTAGTTGTCAGCATCAATGTCATTGAACATTTTTACTGTCGGTTCGCGCTTCATTGCATACGATCCACCTTCAGGCGAGAAGACCAAGGATACGTCAGCACCTGTTAACTGAGCCGCGTTTGCTGTTCCATCATTGCTGATGTCAACGTTAGCGATATCTGTTAATGCGTCTTCTGAACCTGAAGCAAATAAGTTCATACCTGCTTGGTCAGTTGCTTGTGCTAAACTTCTTGATAGTCTAGTTACGATTGCGTTTCTAACTGTATCAAAACCACCATCTTCTAATGATTCTTCTGATACCTGTGTTCCTGCACCTCTTTTGTTTACTGTTAAACTGACTGAGGTAGGGATAAAGTCTTGGTCGTTAATACCTAGGATTGCTGTGTTCTCACTCACGGCGCCTGTAGCGGCTGTCCATGCGTTAGTAACAGGAATCTTCATAGTGTTTCCGATTCCACCAGAAATATTATATGAGTTCATGATGATGCTTGGATTTGGTAGTAATACGAAATTATCGTAGTCCTCAATATTCGCATATAATTCGTTACATTATACACCGGCTGTTAAGCCTGCTAACAGTTTCCTGTTAGAGTAGACCATATCATAATCCTATTGCTAGGATCCCTGGCGCTTCGGAACACTTGTTCCTACTCCTTTCGGATGGTCGTTGCACCTTCCCTCTCGGGCTTGGCTCAGGATTACCTACAACACTACTTGTTTAGGCTTTCCCTGAATTCACCAGGTTTGCAATTACAGTTACCTGTAAATGCCCCTATAATTTTCTAAGGGTATCAAATCCGCAACAACGTCTTCATATAAACTGGCGACATTGGCTGTTTGAGTTGCCATAATATATCTCCTTTGTTATATTATAATTAAAATACCTGTCTTATCTTAAAAATTTACTTTCCAAGTTAAGGCCAGGTGCGTTCTTCATTTGATCAGTAATCATTCTGTCAGTAATACTACTTCTAGGCTGATTTCTGTTCCTATCTCTTAACCGCACATAAGCATTTCTGTATTCAGGATCTGTTTTTAATCTATCTTCATTGATAGGTTTAACAGATGCCTGTTTACCTGGTTGCTTATCCACGTCCAAATTATCAATGCCTTTTTTAGCAAACGGCAATCCTAAACCTTTACCAACTACTTCTACAGCAGTGGCGTAGTCAGGTGTTTCACCATCAGTAGTAAGGAAGTCCTCACCATTTTTGATAGCAAACGTATCGCCTTCCATGTGTAACATATTTCGGACCTTCATCAAATCAATAACAGCCTGTTTTTGATCTGTGTTCCAGCCTGATGGCATGTTGTCTTTAAGTGAACTAACATGATCTCTTAGTGCATATTCAGTTTTCACTGTTTTTAATTCTGCTCTAAGTTCTTCAACTGTTTGTTCTTTCTTTTTAACAGCATCTTTAAGGCTACTTACGTTTAGTGTGTTTGGTTCATCTCCTGCATTACGCAATTGACTCACAACACTTTTAACTTGATCTAAACTTTCTACCTCAAGTTCGCCTAATACTCCGCTCACTGCTTCGTCTTTGGCTCTGGCCGCTATTTTGTTGGTGTCATCACGTGTATAAACACGAACTCCATCCACAAACAACTTACCGTCTTTATGTTCCACTGTTGGTGCTTTGGCACTAACATTTGTTTCAGATTTCGCTTCTGCTACTGCTTCTGCATCAGTATCTGTCGTTACTGGTTGCACATTCTCTCCGGCAACTAGAGTATCTGTAGTGATTTCTTCACTCATATTATTTCTCCTTTTACTCCCTGAAGTTTGGGTAAATCAAGATATTTAGAAACCGCTGTTAGTTGTTGAGGCTGACAACAACTGACTTAGCCTCATGCGTATCTTGTCACGCATTTCTGTTTTAAATTCTGTGTCTGCCTCAGATCTTTCGCCTGTGGCAAGTTCATATTCTAAATGTGTAGCGAATGGCATATAAGTTTCTAAACCATCCTCTCTGATGTGGCTGTGATAACCAGATCCGCCTAAACGTCTGGCTTCTGCCTCTGCTTCTTCTATAGTGGGATAATCCCTAATAGCACTACCTTCAGTAAACATGGCATCGTATTTTTCTAATACATTTAAACTCATGTTTATTTCTGATAATTCGTGTTCCAGTGCTTTCTTGTTAAATTGCCTGTTATAACTTACGTTAAAGTCCGCCGGCTTGGTTTGATTGGTCCAGTCGAACCAAATATCCCATAGTTTGGCTTCTGAATTTTCTAAATTTGTAGCCTTCTTTCTGATCTGTGCGGCAAGTTTATCATCATAAACTTCTATTTGCTCTCCACTTCTGCTGGATTTGATGAGATCTTCACTTCTCAACATAGCAATCTGACTTAACTTTTCTATTTTGCTGTCTACTAATCCTTTGATGCTGTCTATAGCACCTAAATCTGGTGACGCAAACTCATAAACATAACTAGGCTCGCCCGTTAGACCTGCCTGCACTCTGATAACACTTCCTGGTTCTGCTCCTACCTGACCGTCATTAAGTTGGTCTGTTGTTTCATCCACTACTAGAGTTGGATGAGCACCATACGTTATCGCACTATAAATTTCTGCCATGTCACCATATATACTTCTTTGTATTTGTGACACATCCTGTATTATAGTTGATCCTACATTATTGTAAACTTTTTGTGCATTGTAAACTGTTCTGATAGGTATATAACCCAATTCGTTTTCCTGAACAACTCTGTATGTGTTGTCCTCTAATTGTTCCAATGCTGGATCATCTATTGGTGGTAAGTAATCTTCTTCATTACCTACAAAAATTGTTTCTATTGTTTCTGGTGTGTAATATCTAAACACACTATGATAATCTGAATCTTCTAATTTTACAACTAATTCTTTTAATTTTAAATTACCGTCTATATCATAACTGTATGCCCAGTTTGTGACATCTGTAGGAGCATGTATTTTCCATCTGGGAATGTCACTTCCTATAGGCTTATAACAACCAATATGAACTACACCATATACAGTAGCCATTTGGTCTACCTGGCTCATGAATTCATTTATGCTGTTGCCCTCGCCATCAACATCTTCCAGAAACTCTGTAATTTCAGGTGTGTCTGGTAATGTTCTGGTGGGAGGATTTCTAAATAAAATTGCATTGTATTCTGATACAATTAATTTTACATAGTTGTAAAGAGGTGTATTTTCCAGTTTTTCATAATAAAAACTGCCGGATATAACATCCTGGCCTCTGTTGGTTTGTTGCTCTGAATACCCAACTTCTACTTTTGCTCTACTTCTGCTAACTGTAGCACCGTCATCTTGCACTACATAAGTGTTAATTGTTTCAGATGGTGTATTTATGTCAACCTGATAGGCTCTCAGATACTTGGCGTCTTTATATTCTACGCCACCAATCCAGGACCGATAGCAAAGTTGCCATTCGTTGTAATATCTATCGTATAGTGAATGAGTATTAGTAATGAAATCTAGATACTTGTCCAAAGATATCTCCGGTTTATTTGCTTTGTAAATTTACCATTATATTTATCTTATCTATAAAAATTATTTCTGTTTTAGGTGTTGACAAATTTTATTTTTAGTATATACTACTATAGTAAGTTAAAAA
>Ga0208425_1000979_pt1 | contig 9752 bp, 17 predicted proteins | sample DEB08_DNA_4_FD_185496 | JGI IMG/M metagenome (GOLD analysis project Ga0208425, IMG submission 185496) | Aqueous microbial communities from the Delaware River and Bay under freshwater to marine salinity gradient to study organic matter... | ecosystem: Environmental > Aquatic > Marine > Coastal ...
TTACCGCATTCGCTATAGCAGCCAAACAACCGGCGCGACATACGCAAACAGCACTACAGCAATCAATAAGGTCGCACGCCCCGCTAACAGCGTCACAGTGCCGCCACGCGCTGGCACATATATGATCAAGGCATATGACAAATCGGGCAATGCTAGCATCAATTACACCAGTCTGGTTATAAGCCAGAATGATCTGCGCGTTTTTGCTAATACGCTAACCCAGACAGAAGACCCATCATTCAGCGGCACCAAGACCGGATGTTCAATTATTTCCGGTGATCTGCGTATTACAACCCCAGCAACCGCACCAACCACAGCAACATATGATTTCAGCAATTACATCGACACAGGATCGGTCAACTTGTGCGAAGTGACAATGCCAATGGACGTTGTGCGGATCGACAATAACGCGCCTTTGTGGGATACTATCGCTGGCAATTGGGATAGTTTTGCTGGCAATTGGGATGACTGGACAGGATCGGTGCAGTTTACCGATACAAATGTTTTGCAATATATTTCGATCACTGATGATGATCCGGCTGGATCACCAACTTGGTCGGCATATAAGCAATTCAAGACTGGTGACTTTTCAGGACGTGCGTTTAGGTTTAGAATAGAATTGCAATCGACCAGCGATGACGTTACGCCAAGCATTGATGAGTTAGCAGCGAAAGTTAGGTATGGGTAATGGCTACACACGATTATGTAATTGACAACCAATCAGCACCATCTGCGCGGTCAGATATCAACAACGTGCTGCAAGCGATTGTGACCAATAACAGCGGCACATCTGCGCCATCGGTTACTTATGCCGGTATGTGGTGGCTGGATACCACAAACAATTACCTAAAACTGCGCGATAAGGACAACGCTGATTGGGTGATTGTTGGCGAGTTGGATGTAACCAATGACCGATGGAAGCTGATTAGCGATAGCCTAAAGGCTGCATCGGCTGGCGGGATTGACGTTCTGAATAGCAGCGGCACAAAGATCATTGATTTGCAAGTGGCATCGCAAGCAACAGCCGAAGCTGGCACAAATAACACCGAATTGATGACGCCGTTGCGTACAGCGCAAGCGATTGCTGAAAATGCGGTGTCTTATCCGCAAGTCATCACAACACTGACAAGCGGCACAAGCTACACGATCCCATCTGGCGCACAGGCTGTTTTGATTAAAGCGTCTGGCGGTGGCGGCGGTGGTGCTGTCCACGCAAACCCTGCAACCGGCGGTCTTGGCCTAAACAGCGTCACTCTTGGCGGCGATGGCGGCACGACAACAGTTAGCAACGGCACGCTGGGTATTGCTATCACTGCGGCTGGTGGCCCGAATGGAAACAGTTTATCAAGCGATGCTGGCACAGCTAATTGGTTCACAACTGTCGGCGCATCATCGGCAGGCGGCGATATTTTTTATAATGCTGGTGCATCTGGTGGCCGCACAATGACAAACAACTTTGACGGCGGGCGTGAAGATGGCGGAAATGGTGTGCTGGTGCAAAAATACGTCACTGGTTCGCTGGTTGGCGGTCAAGTTTTGTCCTATTCGCTAGGTGCTGGCGGTACTGCCACAACTAACGGCGGCAGCATTCAGCCCGAAGCCGGACGCGCCGGTTATATTGAACTTTGGATTTGGTAGGTAAAAATGGCCGATAAAAAAATATCCGAATTAGTATCTATCACCGGCAGCGCAACGGCGGCTGACGACTATTTTGTTGTGGTCGATACGTCCGGCGCAGTTACCCATAAGATCAGCCGCGAAGAACTAAACAACGCGATTGAACAGGATGTGCTTTCGACCGTTGATATCAATGGTGGCACGATTGATGGCACTGTTATCGGCGCGACAACCGCAGCGGCTGGAACATTTACTGATTTAACTGTGACCGGCACAGTTACTGGCATTTTAACTGATGTGGTTGATGACACCACCCCGCAGCTTGGCGGCGGGCTTGATTTAAACGGTAACGACATCACTGGCACTGGCAACATTGATAACGTGGGAACCATCACCACAGACGGCCTCACTGTAGCTGGCAACGTCTCTGTTGACTCCGGCACAATCAAGCTGGATGGCAACTATCCGACTGGCACAGGTAACGTGGCGTTGGGTGACGCTGCGCTGGACGATGGGTCACTTTCTGGTGGCAACAACACGGCGATTGGTTCTGGTGCTTTAACGGCTAATACATCTGGGGCAGGCAATGTAGCATTAGGCTCAAATTCTTTGCCAGCGGTTACCACAGGAAGTAACAACGTTGCTATAGGCTATAATTCACTACAGTCAAATACTGCAGGTGGCAATGTTGCAGTCGGTTTAAATGCAATGCTTTCTAACACTTCTGGCGCAAGCAACGTTGCGGTAGGAACGCAGTCACTCAACTCCAACACCACCGCAAGCAACAACACTGCGGTCGGCTATCTGGCTGGGTATAGTAATACAACTGGCGAACTTACGGCTGTTGGCGATCAGGCATTATATTCAAACACTACAGGTGTAGGTAACTATGCTTTTGGTTTCAAATCCTTACTTGCAAATACCACAGGTAGCGGCAACTCTGCATTTGGCGGTTTCCATACTGGAAGCAGAGACGCTGCACTGCGTTACAATACTACAGGTAGCTTCAACACTGCTGTTGGTCCCGGTGCTTTAACCAATAATACAACAGCCAACTTCAACACTGCTATTGGTTTTGATTCAATGGAATCGAATACCACAGGCGCTAGTAACACTGCTGTAGGTGTGTCAGCATTACGCACCAACACCACCGCAAGCGAAAACACCGCAGTGGGTTATGAGGCAAGCTACGCAAACACTACTGGCACTCCAAATGTTGCCTTTGGGTATCGTTCACAATACTCAAACACAACAGGCAATTATAATTCATCTTTTGGTGCGGCTTCTTTAAGAACAAACACTACAGGTGCTCAGAATGTTTCTGTTGGATATGCGGCTCTTTACAACAACACCACCGCAAGCTACAACACTTCGGTGGGGTATCAGGCTGGGTATAGCACTACTACTGGTGACAATAATACTTTTATGGGTGAAAAGGCTGGTTATTCTAACACCACTTCTGATCGTTCATCTTATTACGGAAGCCTTGCGGGTAATGCTACCACGGGTCGGGCTAATACATTTATCGGATGTGACGCAGGTTATCTTGTCACTACTGGTGCAAACAACACCATTCTTGGACGCTTTTCCGGCAATCAAGGCGGCCTAAACATCACCGCATCCAGCAACAACATCGTGCTGTCGGATGGCGATGGTAATCCTAGATTAAAGTGCGACAGTTCAGGAAGATGGTGTATTAACGACAATGATGGTGGCACAGGTGTATTTGGTAGACCATATTTTCATATAGATGCTGCCGACACTAATAACGGAATAGTCGTAGAAAATGCTAGAGAAAATTACACTGTCTATGGTGTGCAAGCCTCCAACAATACCGGCAATCGTTATGCTTTATATATAGCTAATGGCTCAGGGACAAATGTTGGTAGTGTGCAATTTAATAGTTCATCAACTTCCTTTAACACATCATCCGACTACCGCCTCAAAGAAAACGTAGTTGACCTAACAAGCGCAGCAGACCGTGTTCAGCAGCTTGCACCAAAACGGTTTAACTTTATTGTAAATGCTGACACAACTGTTGATGGTTTTCTTGCTCACGAAGTTCAGTCAGTTGTACCTGAAGCAGTTACAGGCACACACAATGAGGTAGACGCAGATGGCAATGCAGTGATGCAAGGCATTGACCAAAGCAAACTTGTGCCACTGCTAACAGCAGCGTTGCAGGAAGCACTAACAAAGATTGATGCGCTTGAAACACGCATCGTAGCACTGGAGGCAAACTAATGGACGAACTAACAGCAGAACAAATCGCAAAGCACTACACAGCAATGGGTCACAGCGTTGACCTCATCAACGCTATTATTGCTGGCGAGGCTATGGCAGACGATGATGCCGCAGACAAGCAAGACTGTGTAGACAGGAATGTTGAGCATCTTGAGATTATGGTTGCTAAAGATTTCTGGACTACAGAGGATATGACTGCTGCTAATGCGGCTATTACTGCTGGTCAAGCATACGAGGCTTAAATGAACGAAGAAAACAAGGTCATCATTGACGTTGCAGCCGGAACAGGCACATTTGCTGCTTGGATCGGGATGATGCCGGACATTGTGGCTTTGTTTACTGGCCTGTGGGTGCTGATCCGCATCTGGGAAACCGACACAGTTAAGTTTTTAACTGGTCGCAAAGACGATGTTTAAGGCAATCGTTCTGGCTTGCGTTATAGGCGCACCAACCGATTGCATAGAATTTCATTCGATAATTTACAGTGAAACAAGGCAGCTTTGCCGCAGCCGCGCTTTTGAAATGTCGCGGGATATTGGGGAGATTGCAAACTTGATGCCGAAGCAGTGGCGGTGTCAGCTTCTTAAAGAAGGTCAGCTATCTTGGAACCAGTCACAGCGGCACTTGCTGGCATTAGTTTAGTCAAAGCCAGCGTTGATTTTATTAAGCAAAACATAAACACCGCCAAAGATATTGGCGAGATCGCCGGTCAGATAGATGCCCTATTTACCGGCCAAAAACAGGTGCAGCAAGCCAGCAACAAGAAATCGGGTGTTGGTTTAGCCGATCAGTTCGGCGTGCAGTCTGTGGCTGAAGAAACGATAAATGCACGCCTAGCGGCAGAACAGATTGCCGAAGTTGCGCGGATGGTTGATTTCAGATTTGGTCACGGCACTTGGGCTGGTATACTGGCAGAACGGCAAAAGCGCATCCAGCAAGCCAAAGAAGCGCGTGCAGCACAACTCAAAATGGAACGCGAACGCACGCAAGAGATGATCGAAAACTTCAAAATAGGGGCTATTGCTGTTGGGCTGGTTGTGGTTATTATTGGGCTGTTTATCGGCGTAATGACAGCAACGGCTGGTGTAATTGTTAAATAGTGCCGTCACAATTGGCTTAATGGGGGAATATCTTGCTGCGGCGGCTATTATCTCGATTGGAACACATAAAGTTTCACTGTGTCAGCAAACGGCTGTCGATTTGGTGGCTTTCGATGCTGATAGCTATCTGTCGGTGCAAGTTAAAACTTCGACTTTGCATCAAAGACCGCATCGGCAACCGTCTTACCAATTTCAGCTTGCCCACGGCAGTAAAGTCAAGCGCAAGCACAGTGCAAGGGATTTTGATATCTATGCTTTGGTTGCCGGTGATCCATCGCACAGACGCTGCTTGTTCTTGCCCACCGCAAAGCTGTGTTTACAAAGTACGAAGCGACTGCCGCCATCGCGGTTTACGGCTGAAGCGGAAGTTGAAAGCTGGCATAAAGCGGTTAATTACGTTTTGGAGATGAGACGATGAATATGGATCAGTTGCGGGAAGAAATAGCCAGCGATGAGGGCGTGCGGCTAGATATATATTTGGACATACACGGTCTGCCCACCGTTGGCATCGGGCATTTAATCCGCGAAGCTGATGCGGAACACGGCAAACCTGTCGGCACGCAGATCACACCGGAACGCTGTCGCCAGCTATTTGCGCTTGATATTGCGGTCACTGTGGAAGATTGCCGCGCCTTGTTTGAAAACTGGGATGATTTGCCGGAAGAATGCCAGCTAATTTTAGCCAATATGGCCTTCAACCTAGGCAGGAGCCGGTTGGGTCGGTTCTTAAAGTTGCGTGCGGCCATAGCTAATTATGATTATGATGAGGCTGCAACCCAGATGGCAGACAGCAAGTGGGCAAGGCAAGTGCCAAATCGCGCTGGACGGTTAATTGATAGAATGAGGGCAATCGAATGTTAGCAGTATTGGGCAAGATATTAGGGTCAGATAGCGTTATCAGCCAAGGTATGAAGCTGATTGACGATATGCACACTAGCACCGAAGAAGAAATTGCGGCTAAAAGCAAGGCCAAGATTGATCTGATGGGTGCATATGCACCGTTCAAGATCGCACAGCGTTATCTTGCATTGATGTTTGGGGCGACTTTTCTGGGCAGTTATGTGATCGTTTTGTCGATGACAATAAGCGGTCAAGGCGACCCAGATGCAGTCACAAAGGTGATGGAACAATTCAGCATTAACTACGCGATGCTGATCATTTTGGGCTTTTATTTTGGTGGTGGTGTTGTCGATAGCATCAAGGCAAAAAAGTAAAGCGACCGAAGCCGCTAAACTTGATATCTGCGGCCACGTTTCTTGAACTGACCTTTGACGACTGGTCTGATGACGCTGGTGCGAAGACTGCGGTTGCTATATTTGCGGCCAAGTGCATCGCTTTCTTTTTCAACGGTCAATATTTTTAGCGCGTCAAGAATTTCCTGTTTTGTTGGCACCATCAATCAAGCCTCCAAACCCGCCACCCGTCATTCATTTTGCGGGTGGTATATTTTAGGCCACGATACCGCAGCGCATCACGCAGCGACATTGCCTTTTCATAGGTGTCGCAAAGCACGCTATCACCAATTTCCATATCATTGATGATTTCAATCTTGCTGCGACCCGCTGGTGGAACCGGCACGTTCTTTTCGATTTGCATTTAATATATCCAATCTTTCCCGAAAGCATCCAAGATGCAGTGTTTGTTTGCCGCCATCAACGATCCAATCTGGGTCACTGAGGCGCAGGGTCTTGTCGCACCATACGCACCGACCCAAAGCATTCGAGGCCGGTGCATAGGTTATTTTCTTTTTAGAACGGGATCGCATCTTCTAAAGGCTGCATTTTTTCGGCGCGTGGCGCATCCTGTTCTTTTGGTGGCATTGGATCGCTGATCGAGGCTGACATATATTTGTTGCCAGCCGCGCTTTCGCGTATCCACAACGCAATGCGTTTTTCAACGCCATCGACATTGATCTTGCCAGTGTAGTCCGGCTGGTTTTCGGCGGTCTTGTCGTTGTTCTTAAAGATCGCGCCGCGATTGGTGTTATCATATTCAGTCATTTTGCACTTCTTCCTTCCGTTTACTAAACATTGCAATTTGATCGGCTGGTGCTTTTATGCCGCTGGCACCATACAGCTTTGTGTAAAGCGCGTTTACATCACGCACACTTTTACACGCATCTAATTTTTCAGCTAAAACATCGTTGGAGGCGGCACCGACTGCCGGAGTGGATGCGACAGCCGGTGCCTTTGGTTTAGGCTGCGAACGGGAGGGAAACGCGCCACCACCGCTGGCAAGATTACCATCATCATCATTGCTATTCAATCCGAACATCGTCAACAAACTTGCCCTGCGGAAATATGTCACGCAGCTAATGAATGACTGCGGCGTGTCTTTTTCTGGGCTGATCTGCAAAAAGCTACTGATCTTTTCGCCAGTCTCCAAATGCACCACAGTCGTCACCAGCGCACCGTCTTGGAAATATTGCGCGAATGACAGCCCGTATTCGGGCAGCACATCCAGCGCAGTCAGCACATCGCCAAGCGTTGAATATTCTGATTTGAACATCGGGTTCTTGCCAGACTTTCCGACAGATGCCGCCTTTCTAACATCGGCTAATGCCGCGTGCAGTTTTAGATTTTCCATAGGTCTTTTGCCCTTTCAAGCCACTCTTGTTTCATTTTCCATTGATACATATGACCCCAATCGGGATCGGTGATTGATGCCAGCACTTTCGGATCGGTACTGACGCGCAATAGATTTTGCCGGATCAGTGCTTTTTGCCGCATTTCACTCAAAGCGTACGTTATGCCGTCCGCTTGCAGTTCTTCACAGTTATAAGCGTTAAAAATTACCGCATCGTGTTCTGCTATATAAATTATTGACGGCGTGACGCGCAGCGCGTGCCAGTAAATAGCAGCTTGGCATATGTGGGCAAACTCCGGCTTTTTAGGCAGCGTGGCCTTTGCCCAGCCCTGCGAACCGTCTTTCAACAGCTTGGTCTTGCGTGGTGCTTTGGTTTTCATCTCCGCAAACATTGAGCCTTCGACAAGCAAATCGACAAATCCCAAAATCGGCACGTTCACATCATCCAGCCAACATTCAATGCGTTCTTCATCAATTGCGCCGGTAAAGCCGTTTTCTACACAAATATTCACGCCCTGATGCACCATTGCAGGGATAACTTCACGAAACTTCACACGCAACACATCATCTTCATCTGCCGGATGGAAGTCAAAAGCAATCTGCGCGGCTTCAATGGCTTCATCAATATCTGCGCCGTGGCAAACGATTGACTGCACCGCGTTATGCACAGATGTGCCTATGGCCGCGCGTTCCCCAACGCCAATACTGCGGCGTTCTTCTGGCGACAAATACACATATCTAAAAAGCCAATTGCTAACCGAAGGGTTTAATTGACTAGCAGAAAGATGGTCGAAACCGGCCGCTTTCCACTCTTTACTTATTTCCCGTTTTTCCATACCAAACACGTTAGACCAGATTGATCGCAAAACGCAACAGGTATTTTTTCACTTTACAGATATGATCGTTTTGGGCAAGGATAGGGCAACTGAAACGGGGGCAGCTATGTCTGGATCAAAATCAAGAAACAAAGGTCGGGGCTATGAATATGAGATAGCAAAAGAACTTTTCGACCATCTTGGATTAAATTTTGTGCGGGAACTGGATCAAACGCGACAAGCGCATCTTGGCGATTTGGTCACGACTGATTGTGATTTTCCTTTTGTGATTGAGTGCAAAAGATACAAAGCTGGCGTGTCTGGCGACTGGTGGTCACAAGTCTGCACTGCCGCTGCGGTGGCCGAAAAACTGCCGGTGCTGTTTTACCGGCTCGATAGGATGAAAACCCGCGTGAGGTTGCCAGTGGCGGCTATTGTGGGGCTTGCTGGTTGGTCGCCTAATGAAGATGCGGCTGAACAGTATGATTGGCGATATGCCGTTGAAACTGATCTGGACACCGCGATGATGATAATTCGGGAGCATTTGAATGGATGACGATAGCAAAAAGACGGTGGGAGACCGCGAATATACGATGGTTTCAAGTGAAACTTGGATTGATGTGAAAGATTTGACCGTCAACATCGTCAAAGGCAGAACCGGCGTAAAGGTCTGGATTTACGAACGCAACACCGGCAATCCCGATCCACTAGCTATCTGCGAAGCCGATTATGTGGCAAGAGCGTTAAAACGTCACAACGTCATACCGTTTTTCCCGAAAGGTCATTTCAATGATCCAAAGCGGTGATGGTACATTTGCCGATCTTTACGAACAAGGCCGATGCCCAAAGTGTCGCGGGTATTTGCAGCCAGTGGGCGATGTTTATGTCTGCGAAATATGCAAGATGACCCATAAAGGAGTGGAAATTGGAAACCGAACACAATCTGAAAATGGAAATGCTGACGATTGCTGAAATCGGCACAGCGTGGAAATGCGAACCGGTCAAATTGCCGCAGTATTGCCAGCTAGACTTTGCATTGACGCGGCAAGGCAAGATCGAAGCTTTTGCCGAAGTCAAGTGCAGGACATTTCCGCGTAACCGCTATAAAACGTCACTAATCCACCTTCACAAGATGATGTATGCCAGACAGGTTGCTTTTGAAACCGGCATACCGACTTTCTTGATAGTGCGCTGGACTGACTGGATAGGGGCTTGCAGCTTCAAGGTGGATTTTGCCACAACAATCGGCGGCAGACGGGATCGCGGAATTGAGCGCGATTATGGGTTGATGGCCGAAGTGCCAATTGATGAATTTCATATGGTAAGGGAATTAAATGAAACGATCTGAAGCACTGGAAAAGGTGCAGCTAATATTAAACGAACGCGGTGC
>Ga0208425_1000985_pt1 | contig 9718 bp, 9 predicted proteins | sample DEB08_DNA_4_FD_185496 | JGI IMG/M metagenome (GOLD analysis project Ga0208425, IMG submission 185496) | Aqueous microbial communities from the Delaware River and Bay under freshwater to marine salinity gradient to study organic matter... | ecosystem: Environmental > Aquatic > Marine > Coastal ...
ATTTAATACTTGCCCTAATCTAATACGAGAACTCCAAAGTATACCGTTATCAAAGACCAATCCTGAAGATGTAGATACACATGCTTCAGACCACGCATATGATGCATTGCGTTATATGATAATGAGCCGACCAAGAATGGACAGCCCATTAGAAAGACTTAGAGGTATAAAAAGAGAAATACATCTTCCCTCTGATTCTACCTTTGGATATTAAATATGGCAGATAACGAGAATACATTTTTAAACGCTGACAACATTTACATGGATGTTGAAGGTGAAGCTGGAAAGACATTAGCCTTAGAACTCGAACAAAAAAGTAATCTCGTAGGTATTATTCAAAGTAGATTCTATCAAGCCGAAGATGCTCGAAACTCTGATGAAACTAGATGGCTAAAAGCTTACGAAAACTATCGAGGGTTATATAACAAATCAGTTAAATTTAGAGATTCTGAAAAATCTAGAATCTTTGTAAAGATTACAAAAACAAAAGTCCTTGCTGCCTTTGGACAACTTGTCGATGTTATCTTTGGAACCGGTAAGTTTCCTATTGGTATTGCAGAAACTAAAATACCTGAAGGTGAGTTAGGTCAAGCTCATTTAGATGTTAATAACCCACAACCCGGATTAGAAACATCCATACCTGATGATATCGGTAATCGGATTGAAGATAATCCATACGATGTTGGTTATGAAGGTGATGGGAAAGTTCTAAAACCCGGAGCAACATTTAACAAAGGTATCTTTACTGACACAATTGAAGATCAAGTTGAAGATAGTTTAGTTGAAGGCTTTAGTCCAAATCCACAAGCAATAGAATTATCTCCAGCTCAAAAAGCTGCGAGAAGAATGGAAAAGCTTATCCATGATCAAATTGATGAATCGAAAGGTTCATCTGAAATAAGAAATGCTCTTTTAGAATCTTCTCTACTTGGTACAGGGATTGTAAAAGGACCATTTAATTTTAACAAGAAGTTAAACAAATGGGATATGGGTGAAGATGGTGAAAGAAACTACAACCCTATCGAAGTTAGAGTACCTAGAATAGAATTTGTAAGCTGTTGGGATTTTTATCCTGACCCTGCTGCAACAAGTATTGAAGAGTGTGAGTATGTAGTTCATCGTCATAAGATGAATAAATCACAACTTAGACAACTTCGTAACATGCCTTACTTTGACGAAGATGCAATTCGTGCATGTTTAACTGAAGGTCCAAACTATATTGAAAAAGACTTTGAGTATCAATTAAAAGATGATGCTCGTAATGATGAGTATCAAACTAACTTTGAAGTTATTGAGTATTGGGGTATCATGGATGCCGAATACGCTAGAGAAGTTGGTATAGAATTAGATGAAAGCATTGATGATTTAGATGAGGTACAAATTAATGCATGGATATGTGGTAATGAATTACTTAGAGCAGTAATTAATCCATTTACTCCGTACAGAATACCTTATCATGCTTTCCCATACGAAAGAAATCCTTATAACTTCTTTGGTATTGGGGTAGCAGAAAACATGGATGATTCACAGCAGATTATGAACGGTCATGCAAGAATGGCTGTAGATAATCTAGCAATGGCAGGTTCGTTAGTTTTTGATGTTGACGAATCAGCTTTAGTAGGTGGACAGTCAATGGAAATATATCCGGGTAAAATATTCAGAAGACAAGCTGGTATGCCCGGACAAGCCATACATGGTTTGAAGTTTCCAAACACTGCACCTGAGAATATGATGATGTTTGACAAGTTTAGACAACTTGCAGACGAACAAACCGGCATACCATCTTATTCACATGGTCAGACTGGTGTTCAAAGTATGACAAGGACTGCTTCAGGTATGTCCATGTTACTCGGAGCATCAAGTCTTAATATTAAAACAGTTGTCAAAAATCTTGATGACTTTTTATTAAGACCACTTGGAGAGTCTTTCTTTCAATGGAACATGCAGTTCTTTGAAGGTGACTTAGATGTTAAAGGCGATTTAGAAGTTAAAGCTACTGGTACAAATAGCTTAATGCAGAAAGAAGTAAGATCACAAAGACTTACTATGTTCTTACAAACTGCACAAAGTCCAGCTATTGCACCATTTGTTAAGATTTCTAAACTTGTTAGTGAACTAGCCTATAGCTTAGATTTAGACCCTGATGAAATACTCAACGATCCTGAAGAAGCAGCTATCATGGCACAAATAATAGGAATGCAAAATGCTGGACAAACAACTGGCGAGGAAGCTCAACCCGATAGTCAACAACCCGGAGGTATGGGAAGTCTTGCAGGAACACCTGCTCAACCTCAAGAACTTGGACCTACAGGCACTGGCGGTGGCAACATCGGAATCGGAAATGTTCCGGTTGCAGGGGAAAGTGAATTCAGTGGTACGATTGGAGCAGCTACCGGAGCAGGTTAAAGAAGCCCTCAATAGAAAGGAAGATTGATGAATAAAACAGAAGAAAATATTAAATCTGAATTACGTAAATTAAAAAATATTTTTGAAGATAAAGAAAACTATTCTTCAGATGAACGTAGAAAGTCTTTAAATAAATATTATGATTTAGTAGATTTATTAAATGATAAAGGAGATGAATTTAAAGAACTTTATGTAATGGGTTCTAAATCTTCTCCAGTAGGAAAACCCGGTCCTAATAGAAGTAGACAAGTTAAAATGGGCGGTGGATTACTAGAAAATGATGATGAAAGATATCAGTATAAGCACGGAGGATCACACGATACAGAAACCGAAGATCAAAAACAAATGAGGTTTCTTATGGATGTGTATCAAAGAGCTGTTGACAGTGGTCAAGAAGAAGATGCTCAAGATATAGTTCGTCAGATTAATGAGCTTGAAAAGAAAATGATTGAAGAAAAAGCTGAAGTATCTGATAGAATGAGAAAAGCAGACGGTGGAAACTTAAAAGAAATACCTGAAGATAATAAAGGACTTGCAAAACTTCCTAAAGAAGTAAGAAATAAAATGGGATATTTTGCAGAGGGTGGTAACGTAGATGATCAAATGTCTATGTTAATGAACAACGAACAAGAACCTCCAATGGAATCAGAGATGCCTATGGAATCAGACGAAGAGATGGAGGACAACTATTTAGATTTTATACTTGACGAAGCATTATCAGAAGAAGAAGAGGATATGCTAATGTCAAAACTAGAACAAGACGAGCAACTATCTATGCTATTTGATAAAGTAGTAGAAGTTGCTTCAGAATTTGCTGGGTCAGGACCTGTTGAGGGTCCGGGCACAGGAGTCTCCGACAGTATACCTGCACGGTTATCTGATGGAGAATTTGTCTTCACTGCAAAAGCTGTAGAAGAAATCGGAGCCGACAACTTAATGGCAATGATGAAAGATGCAGAAATGAAAGCAGATGAAAGACAAGGAATGGCGAATGGCGGTGAAATGGATGAAGAGACTGTAGTCGTTAAAGGCGATGATGAACCTGCTAGACAGGAGATTAGAGTCGTTAAAGAAACAGTTGATTCTGCTGGGAGAATGGCACAAGATGAAGACGAGATATCGAAAGGTATCAAAGCTAATATGATGCTAGACCCCAACCAACAACACGTCAGAAGCTAAAAAGGCGATAGAGCTACCCAAGACGTCATAGGCACTCTATCATTTTATAAACCGAAAGGCTACCTTTACAAGACAAGCCCTGCAAGTGCACATCGCAGCTACCTTGTTAAAACGAAGCCCTGAGTAGGAGAAAAGAATATGACTACTGAAGTACAAGAGGATAATGCCAATCCTTACAACCAAAAAAAATCATGGCATACGGATGTTGAGGAAAATTTTCAAGATGCAACAGGAATGTATTTTGACAAACCTAAAGCAAAAGGAAAACAACCTGAACAAGAAGTAGAACAGGAAGTTCAACAGGAAAGTCCTAAAGACCAACCTTATAAGAAACCTGACTACAAAAAACGTTACGATGACTTGAAAAAGCATTATGACTCTAAGTTAGATGAGTTCAAAGCTAGAGAACAAGAGCTAATAGATGAAGCTACTAAAAATAGACAAACCTACAAAGCTCCTAAATCTGCTGAAGAAATTGAACAGTTTAGAAAAGAGTATCCTGATGTTTACGAAGTTGTAGAAACTGTTTCACATTTACAGGCTGAAGAGAAATCTAAAGACTTAAAAGAGAAACTTGAAAGACTACAAGAACGTGAAAAAGAGTTAGTTCGTAAAGATGCTGAAAAGCGATTGATGGATAAGCATCCTGATTTTGAAGATATCAGAAACAGTGATGATTTTCATGGGTGGGCAAAAGAACAGCCTAAGTCTATTCAAGATTGGATATACAAAAATGCTGACGATGCTGACCTAGCTTCAAGAGCTTTGGATTTATTTAAACGTGATATTGGCATAGATTCTGCACCTAAGAAGTCAGATTCTAAACAGTCCAAGAAATCTGCTGCTGATATGGTTTCAACTAAAACAACTGCGGTTGAACCTAAAAGCGAGAAAGTTTGGACTGAAAGGGAAATTGCTAATATGTCGATGGATGAGTTTGATAAGTTTGAAAAAGAAATAAGTCAAGCAATGTCCGAAGGCAGAATAGCAAAATAATTATTAACTTACAAACTATACTATAGGAGTATAACATGGCTCAATATTTTGACGAAGGTTCTTCTCCATCAGCCAGTAACTTTGCTGCCGGTGTAGCTAATCAAACTAATAGTTTCTTCCTACCTTCGATTTACTCTAAAAAGGTTTTAAACTTTTTCAGAAAATCTTCGGTTGTAGAAGCTATTACTAACACTGATTACGCTGGTGAAATATCTGCTTATGGAGACTCTGTAAAGATTATTAAAGAACCTGTAATTTCTGTATCAGACTACACAAGGGGTTCTGATACAACTCAAACCTTGTTAACTGATGCTGAAACTTCACTTGTTGTTGATAGTGCAAAAGCTTTCAAATTCATCGTAGATGATATTGAAACTAAAATGTCACATGTCAACTTTAAAGAAGTGGCATCTTCATCTGCTGCATATGCATTAAAAGATTCTTTTGATGCTGCTGTAATAGCAACTATGTTTAGTGGTGTTTCAAGTTCAGGTCCTGACCACGTGTTAGGTTCTGACAACGCTACTGATTTAGCTGCTGGTACATTTGATGGAACAGGTAACTTAGACATTGGATTTGGTTCCAGTGAGCATGACCCAATAGACGTTATGGCTAGAATGGCAAGACTATTAGACGAGCAAAACGTACCTGAAGAAGGTCGTTGGTTCGTTGCAAGTCCTGACTTCTACGAAGTTCTAGGTCAAGCTTCTTCTAAACTACTATCTGTTGACTTCAACGCAGGTCAAGGTTCAATCAGAAATGGTTTAGTATCAAGTGGAAAACTAAGAGGATTTGATATGTACAAATCTAATAACATTGCTGCAACAACTAATGCTGCTGGTAAATGTTTAGCTGGTCATATCTCATCTACTGCTACTGCTCAAACTATCGTCTCAACTGAGGTTCTTCGTGACCCTTCAAGTTTTGGTGATATCGTTAGAGGTCTTCATGTCTACGGTGCGAAAGTACTTAGAGGTGAAGCTTTAGTATCAGCTTTCTACGGTATTGACTAAGTGTCAATCGGGGGAGTCTTCGGACTCCTCCACTTTTTATAGGAGATAAAATGGAAGAACAAATGACAGGAAATCCAAACCCAAGTGGAAATGTAGAATACTACAATTCAATTGAGGAAAAGGAAGAAAAGTGTAAAGAGATGACTGGATATAACGAAAGTTTAACAGTTGGAAGTTATGTTGAAAAAACTAAAAAAATTGGAGAAAGAAAGTAATGGCAGGACATAAACCAAGCGAAAAGAAAAGAAAAAAAATGATGTACGGTAAACGTGTAAAAGCTGGTAGTGGCATGTACATGAAAAAAAGAAAAGGCATGTATATTGGTGGTAACGTTATGGAAGTTGCTAAACCTAACTAAACATGAAAGTCCCAGCACCTAAAGGCTATCACTGGATGAAGTCCGGTAAGTCTTACAAATTAATGAAGGACCCTGTAGGTGGTTACAAGCCACATAAGGGTGCAAGTAAATCTGCAAACTTTGCAATTCAAAAGGTTCATAAAAAATAATGGCTACAACATATCTTGACATAACTAACGAAGTTCTTAGAGAACTCAACGAAATACCTCTGACCTCTGCAAACTTTGCAAGTGCTGTAGGTCTACAACAGTTTGTCAAGGATGCAGTCAATAAATCTATTTTTGATATTGCAAATCAAGAACCACAACTACCTTTCTTTTCAGCAGGGTTAAGTGGTGCAACTGACCCATTCTATGGAAATGTAACTGTTGAAACTTCAGCAGGTACAAGATGGTACTTGTTAAAAGCAGGAAGTTCTAATTTAGCAAGTGATTATGGTTCAATAGATTGGGATGATTTTTATATCACAACAATTAATGTATCAGGCGAATCAGCTCCATACGTTTCAAAAGGTTTAAAGTTTTTAAATCTTGCAGATTGGAAACGTTTCTATAGAGATAGTGAGAATGCTGATGATGCAGATACACAAGCCTACGGTGAGCCTAAGTTTGTAATTAAATCACCGGACTCAAGGAAGTTTGGACTAAGTCCTATTCCTGATAAAGCATACAACGTACATTTTTATGCTTTTGAAAAACCTACAAAACTTAGTGCACATGATGACACTATAGTTTTTCCTGAACAATACAGTAACGTAATAACTTCTAGAGTACGTTACTATGTGTGGCAATTTAAAGAAAGCCCACAACAAGCTGCCTTTGCTTTGGATGATTACAAGAAAGCTTTAAAATATATGAAGTCTAATCTTATCAATCCAACACCACGAGCAATGACAGACGATAGAAGATATTTTTAAATTATGGCACGTTCACAACCATACACCGTTGCATGTGACGGAGGCTTAGTAAAGTCATCAAATCAGATTGACTTACTTAAATCTCCCGGAGTAGCACGAGAACTTAGAAACTTTGAAGTATCTATTGAAGGCGGATATAGACGAATCAATGGTTATACAAAGTTTGGAGGAACAAGTTCTGTACAACCAACAGGTGGTGCAACAAACATATTAGGTGTTACACCTTATGCAGATGGTGTCGTTGTAGCTGCTGGAACAAGTATTTATTTTAGTCAAGATGGAACTTCATGGCTAGAAATAAATAAATTGTCTGCCGGTGGTGGTGATAACTATTCAACCTTTACAGGTAAATCAGTTACTACTAGAACAGGTCAAGGTCAATGTCAGTTTGTACTTTTTGAAGGACCTGACTATGACTATGGTGAACTTATTATTGCTGATGGAGCTAATGAGCTTTGGTCTTTTAGGATGGAAGGCACAGGAGCTTTAACAAGCAGAACATTTTTTACAAAAGAAATAGGTGTAACAGGAAGTGAAGCTGTAAAATTTATTGCAATTCACGACCATCACTTAATTGCAGCAGGAGTAAGTAATAATTTAAACACAGTTTATTATAGTGTTTATAATGACCCGAATAATTTTACAGGTTCGGGTGCAGGTTCGATAACTATATCGGACCAAGTTGTAGGAATTAAAGGCTTCCGTGAAGATTTAATTGTCTTTGCAGAAAATAGTATTCATAAGCTTGTCAATATTAATGATAGCTCAAATACTAGAATAGACCCAATTACTGAAAACGTTGGATGTTTATCAGGTTATAGCATTCAAGAGATTGCTGGTGACTTGATATTTTTAGCACCGGATGGACTCAGAACAGTTGCTGGTACAGCGAGAATTGGTGACGTTGAGTTAGGAACAGTAAGTAAAGCGATACAGCCAATCCTTACAGACTTAGCAGAATCTATTAATAACTTTGTAATTAGCAGTGTTGTTATTAGAGAGAAGTCACAATACAGATTATTTTACGCAAACACCTCTTTGAACAAAAACCAACAAAGAGGCATTATAGGAACATTAAGACCCAATGGTTTTCAGTGGTCAGAAACAAGAGCTTTAGAAGTAACGGAGATAGGTTCAGGATTTAACGAAAATGGTATTGAAGAATATTATCATGGTGATACTGATGGCTACGTTTACGTACACGATTCAGGTAACGACTTTGATGGGTCTAACATACTTGCTCGATTCGGAACACCCGATTACGACTACGGAGATTTAGGAACTTTAAAAACTTTACACTACATGAGAGTGTCTGCAAGTTCTGAAGGTGTGGTAAGTCCTGACGTACAAGTTAGGTTTGATTACGGTAATACCGATACACCACAACCACCTAATCTATTTGATTTAGGTACGATTAACCCACCAGCATTGTTTGGTGAAGCCCTTTTTAACACTAACGTATTTGGAGGAGCAGAAAGTCCAATGGTACGAATCCCACTACAAGGAAGTGGTACAAGTAATAACTTTACAATTATTAGTGATGATACTAAAGCTCCATATACTATTAACGGATTTTATATAGACTTTATACCATCAGGTAGGAGATAAAAACAAATGGCATTAACAAAAGTAACATCAAATTTAACAAGCTTTGATAGCTTACTTGTCGATTCAGATAATACAAATACAACTATAACAATTGAATCTGATTTAGATGGGTCTTCTAATTTTTCTTCAGGTATTGATTTTGTAAGAGAGGGCGAAGCAAAAGGCTCAAGAATTGAATCAGTAAGAGATGCAAGTGCAGGTGGTGTAGGTGTTAAATTTTTAACTACAGCAGATAACGCAGCAGAAGTAAGTGGAACGCTTACAGAGCGAATGAGATTGGATCGTTCAGGAAACCTAATGATTGGTACTACAAGCAATGATTCTCTTTTCCATATAGAAAGTGCTTCAAGCACCGCAATGACGATTCAAGCAGGAACTAACTCAAGTGCTTCTTTAAGATTAAAAAATGATGCTGTTGATTGGGATGTAAATTGCCAAACAAATGATAATTTTGCTATTTACAGTCAAACAGCAAGTGCAGAAAGATTAGTTATTAATGGTTCAGGTAATTTAGGTATGGGAGGAGGTCCTGATACAACTCATAGAGTGACAGTAGCAGCAGAGCAATCAAGTGGTAAAAGATGTATGCTTATACATTCAATCAATTCAGGATTAGCCTGTGTAGTTAAAAACACATCAGGTACAGGTGCATACGACCCTTTTGCTTTTTTAATTGATGGTGGTAATACTCAAGTTGGTGGTATTGCTAGTGGTGCTGGGGGTACAGCATTTAATACCAGTTCAGACTACAGACTTAAAGAAAATGTAGATTATACATGGGATGCTACAACTAGATTAAAGCAACTTAAACCTGCAAGATTTAATTGGATAGCAGATGATACAAACACTTTAGTTGATGGGTTCTTAGCTCACGAAGTTGAGGATATTGTTCCTGAATCAATTACAGGTACAAAAGATGCAACAAAAACTCATACAAATGTTGTAAGAGAAGCAGGTGGATTTATTTTAGCCGAAGGAGTATCTGAAGATGATTGGACAGCAGGTAAAGCTGATGCAATTCTTTGGACAGAAGATGATATTTTACCTGAAGGTGTTTCAGTTGGAGATGTAAAAACAGAATCAACATATCCATCCGATAGCACATGGGCTGCTTCTTTAGAAAAAGATGTTTATCAACAAATAGACCAAGCAAAACTCGTACCTTTACTTGTAAAAACTATACAAGAGCTTGAAGCTCGAATCACAACACTGGAGAACGCATAATGGCAATTTCATATACTT
>Ga0208425_1000986_pt1 | contig 9718 bp, 15 predicted proteins | sample DEB08_DNA_4_FD_185496 | JGI IMG/M metagenome (GOLD analysis project Ga0208425, IMG submission 185496) | Aqueous microbial communities from the Delaware River and Bay under freshwater to marine salinity gradient to study organic matter... | ecosystem: Environmental > Aquatic > Marine > Coastal ...
TTCTTTGATTCATGGCAGATCCTACAACTTTTGCATATTTAGTGTTAAAAAGAGTACAGGAACGTATTACTTTAACACAAGAAGCTATCATTCATGGTACGGCTAAAGAATATGCGATTTATAGAGAGTTAGTAGGTGAGCTTAGGGGGCTTCAATATGCCGAACAAGAAATCAAAGACGCTCTTAGTTCATCGGAGGAAGAATGACTAAAACGCTTTATGTACCAGACCATGTTGCTGCTGAAGAAAATGAAAAGCGGCAAGCAACAGTGGCTTCTGCTTATGTTGAGAAAGAAGAAAAAGTATTAGATCCTACCAGGCTAGATCTTTCGTTAAACGAAAGACTGCCACAGCCAACCGGCTGGAGAATACTGGTTATGCCTTATTCTGGTAGAAAAACATCTGACGGCGGAATACATATACCCGATTCCGTTAGAGATAGAGAAGCATTGGCAACAGTTGTTGCTTATGTTTTAAAAGTTGGACCATTGGCTTATGCAGATCCAAATAAATTTGGAGAAGGCTCAAGTCCTTGGTGCGAAGAAGGTCAATGGGTTTGTATTGGCCGTTATGCCGGAGCTCGATTTAAAATAGATGGCGGAGAAGTTCGTATCATTAACGATGACGAAGTTATTGCTACTATTATTGAGCCTGATGATATTAAACATGTCTAGAAAGAAGAAAGTCATTATAGGAAGACTGCGACATGCCAGAAGAACAGAAAATAGAAATAGGTGATTCGGAAGAATCTGAAGTAGCTATTACATTAGAAGAAGTTGAGGAAAAAGAAATTCCTCAAGCTCCTGTTGTAGAAGCTTCAAAACCTGAAGAAGAAACTAACTCTGAAGAGTTAGAAGATTACAGCGATGGCGTAAAAAAACGCATTGCTAAGTTAACAAAAAAGTATCGAGAAGAAGAACGTCAAAAGCAAGCCTCTATTCAGTTTGCTGAAAATGTTCGTAAAGAGAACGAAGATTTAAAAGCTCGTTTAAATAGTTTAGACGCAGGTTTTGTAAAAGAAGCGGATACTCGAATATCTTCTCAGATAGATACAGCGAAAAGAATTCTTAAAGACGCGCATGAATCAAATGACTTTGATAAAATTGTAGAGGCTCAAGAAGTTTTAGCCTCTTTAGCTGTTGAAAAGGATAAGGTTTCTAATGCTCAACGGCAAAGAGAAAGTCAGGCAGAAGAAATTGAAAACAAGCTTCCAGAGCCTAATCAAATAAAGCAGCAAGCCGCTCCACAACCAGATTTAAAAGCTCAAGAATGGGCGAGTAATAACTCTTGGTTTGGAGAGGATGAAGTTATGACTCAAGCCGCTTTTGCTATTCATCGTATACTGGTCGAAGACGAAGGATTTGACGCGCAGACTGATGAGTACTATAGTGAAATTGATAAGAGACTTATAAACGAGTTTCCACAGAAACTAGGTTCTAAGACTCAAACAACCGGGGGAAGCCGCAAAGTTGCGTCAGCCGAAGCTTCCGCATCCCGCAACAAGGGTGGACGCAAAACTGTGAAATTAACACCTTCGCAAGTCGCAATCGCCAAGAGGCTAAATGTACCTCTTGAAGAATATGCTAAATACGTGTGAGGAATAAAGTTATGAGTGAAACAGAAAACACAACTGTCAAAAAGTCTGCCCGGACGCCTAGAGCCAATCAAACACGCGCAGGGCAAGCGCGCCGACAACCGTGGAGGCCACCATCTGTATTGGATGCACCCCCCGCACCAGAAGGATTCAAACACAGATGGATTAGATCTGAAGTTATGGGTTTTGATGATCGTAAGAACATATCTGCCAGGTTAAGAGAAGGCTGGGAGCTGGTTCGAGGTGATGAATACCCTGATTTTGACATACCAACTGTCGAAGACGGCAAACATGCCGGAGTCATAGGTGTAGGAGGATTACTTCTGGCAAGAGTCCCGGTTGAAGTCGTGCAGGAACGTAACGACTACTTTCGCGGTGTAACGCGCGATCAAATGTCGGCTGTTGACAACGACTTAGCTCGTGAACAGCACCCAGCGATGCCTATCAGTAACCCTGACAGGCAATCTCGTGTAACTTTTGGCGGTCCTCAAAGCGAGGACTAGGAGAAAAAAATGGCTAATATTAATGGAAGTTTTGGTCTACGCCCTTTAAGTAAATTGGGCGGAGGGTCAAATTCCACTGGTCTTACAGGCTATACTCCTTATGAAATTGCTAGTGACAACACTGATAAAATATACCACGGACAATTGGTTATTCCTCTTGCTTCTGGGTACATTGACCACACAGCTAACGCTGCTGGTGGAACAGTAAGTCATCTAGGCGTTTTCCAAGGATGTCAATATGTCTCAAGCACCACTGGAAAAACAGTTTGGAGCAACTACTGGCCCGGTTCTGGGGCAGATAGTAATCATCCAGTTCAAGCATTTATAAATGACGACCCTAGTCAGCTATATGTGATTGCAACGGATGCTTCATGGACTAGTAAGGCAAATGCTCGTGCAAGTGTCTTTTTAAACGCAAACTTATCTACAGGTATAACAGGAACTGATGCTACAGGTCTTTCATTAGGACGTTTGGCTATCAGCACTCTTGCTACAACCAACAGTCTAGCACTTCGTGTTATGGGCTGGTTAGATGATGTTGAAAATGCTGATTTCGCTTCTGCTGGAATCGGTGCAATCGTTCGGTTGAATAACTCTTTCAATGCGCCTACGGGCTCCATTGCTGCGGGTACACCTTCAACCACTGGCGTATAGGAGTATATGAGAAATGGCTATAAGTAGAGCACAACTAGCTAAAGAGCTAGAGCCTGGACTCAATGCCTTATTCGGTATGGAGTACGCTAGGTATGATCAAGAAGACAAAGAGATCTATGACACTGAATCTTCAGAACGAGCTTTTGAAGAAGAAGTAATGCTGGCAGGATTTGGTTCTGCGCCAGTTAAGTCAGAAGGTTCTGCTGTGTCTTTTGACGACGCGCAAGAAGCGTATACCGCACGGTATACACATGAGACTATCGCTCTTGCTTTTTCAATAACTGAAGAAGCAATTGAAGATAATCTTTATGATCGTCTTGCATCACGTTATACAAAAGCGTTGGCGCGCAGTATGGCTCACACTAAACAGGTGAAAGCTGCTGCAACCTTAAATAATGCTTTTGATAGCACTTTTGCAGGAGGCGACGGCAAAGAGCTGTGTGCTACTGATCACCCTTTGGTGACAGGTAACACGCTTCGCAACGAGCCAAGCACTGCTGCTGACCTAAACGAAACAAGCTTAGAAAACGCACTTATTGACATTGCAGGATTTGTCGATGAGAGAGGTTTGAAAGTATCTGTTCGTGGATTAAAGTTGATTGTCCCATCTGCATTGCAGTTTGTTGCGGATCGTCTTCTTGAGTCTACACTTCGTCCGGGTACAGCGGATAATGACGTAAATGCTACTCGAAACATGGGGATGCTACCGCAAGGGTACGTTGTTAACCATTATTTGACAGACACTGATGCGTTTTTCATTAAAACAGATGCTCCTAGAGGATTTGTTCATTTTGAACGTATGGGAATGTCTACCAAGATGGAAGGTGACTTTGACACAGGTAATGTTAGATTTAAGGCTCGTGAGCGTTACAGCTACGGGTACTCAGATCCACGTTGCGTATACGGTTCTCCAGGAGCCGCGTAATACTTTTAAAGTATGTGAAAGGGGGCATTGCGCCCCCTTTCTTTTTTGTGTACCCTCAATATAACTAGGATTTTTATAAGCTATAATTGACTGCCCTAGCAGACACTTATTATGACGTTATAGCGAAACCTTTAATAAGGAGGTCGGCCAAATGGCTAACACAACTTTTAACGGACCAGTTCGTTCAGAAAATGGTTTTAAAGTAATTTCAAAAAATGCGACTACAGGTGCTATTACAGACACGGCTGTAATTGCCTCTACAGGGATTGTAACTAACAAATACATCAAACATGTTGGTTTTGCCACAGGCGTAACGGTCAACACAACTGCTGGAGATAGCCCCACTATTGGTGAATTTACTCAACCAGCAAACACTATCATTACAGACATTAAAATATTTTGTGACGTTTCCCCTGTTATTGGAACTGGTGACATTGGTTATGAAGTTGGGACTGCTAGTTCTGGCGCACAAATTGTTGCTGCTCAAACGGATGAAATTTTAGATGGTGGTACAACTGTTGCTGCACACAATGTAACTGTAACCAGTTTGGTTCTTCAAACGCAGGACGACACTACTGCCCCTGCTTCTGTTCAATACACAGACACTGAAAGAACTATCTTCTGCAATATTACTAATACGGTAGATGCTACAACTGCGGGTTCTTTTACTTTTATAATTGAATACGTTCAAATAGCGTAAAGTAAACACGGTTTAGGTGGGCTTTGCCCGCCTAAATTGTAGGAGTTTTATATGTCAGATATTCAAGTAAAAACGTATACTAGCGGTCTTTCTGCTTCTACTGCGTCTATTGCGGCTTTACAAACAACAACCGGCACTGCTGCGATGACTTTGACCGATGCGGCTACCGCAGGAACTTTTCACACTACGGGTTTAGCCGCTAAAGTAACGCTAACTTCTGGTGGAAATATTTCAGGCGTAACTATAACGGTTACCGGAACGGACATTGCAGGAAATGCTCTGACTGAAGATATTACCGGGCCAAACAATACTACAGTTACTGGAACAAAATTTTTTAACACAGTTACTTCAGTTGCAGGAGATGGTTCTATTGGAACTAATACTTCTGTCGGAGTTGCCGCAGGAACTACTGGTGGTCAAGCCGTTGTTTTTGCAGGAAGAGCAAGGTTAAAAGGGTTTCACTGTACCACTGGCGGCACAGTTGCCAATATAACGTACTATGACGAATCTCCTATAAGCGGGACAAGCATTTTTTCAACTCAGGTAGCCACAACAACGCACGATTATATAGAGCCTTCTGTGCCAGATGATGGCGTTGTTTTTCCAAACGGGATTTATATAGATATTCCTGCCGGAGCTTCTGCAAGCATAACTACTTTTTATGCCTAGTGATTGCTAACGATTTTTTAAGGAGATAACAATGGCGACTTCTGGTTCGGTTGATTTTAATTTAGATATGGCCGAAATCACAGAGGAAGCCTTTGAGCGCTGTGGTTTAGAGCTTAGAACAGGGTATGATTCTAGAACTGCTCGTAGATCTATGAATCTTTTGTTTGCAGATTGGGCAAATAGGGGTTTAAATCTTTGGACAGTAGAACAAGTTACGCAGTCTTTAGCTAATCTTTCAGCAACTTCTGCGGTTACCTCTTATCCCGTAGGCACTATAACGGCTACGGTAGGAGCTTCTACTAATCTTAGCGTTGGAGAAACGATTACTGGGGGAACCAGTGGTGTAACGGCTTCTGTTATTACAAAGCCAAGTTCAACTACTATAACGATAACAGTTCCTTCTGGAAATTTTACAGCCGGAGAAACGATTACTGGCAGTTCAAGTAGCGCAAGCACAACAATATCGTCAGACCCAAGTTTAGCTAACAGTCAGGCCAGTGTGGACATGCTAGAAGCTGTGATTCGCAGAGATGGCTCTGATGTAATTATTACTCGAATTAATCGACAAGATTATTTAACAATTCCGGATAAGACTACTCAAGGAAGACCAACTCAATTTTACATAGATAGGCAGATAACGCCTACAGTAACAGTTTGGCCGGCTCCAGAAAATTCTACTGACCAATTAATATACTATAGAATCAAGCGCATAGAAGATGCAGATGCTGCAACTAACAATGCAGATGTGCCTTTTAGATTTTTACCTTGTTTGGTAGCAGGACTAGCTTATTACATAGCTATTAAGAAAGCCCCGGACCGAGTTCCGATGTTAAAGAGCATGTACGATGAAGAATTTCAACGTGCTGCGTCAGAAGATGCCGAAAGAACCGCTTTACGTCTTGTTCCGTCTTATTCTTCTTTGAGAATCTAACATGGCTAGGTTTGCTTCTGGAAAATACGCATTAGGCATTTCAGATAGATCTGGCAGGTCTTATAAGATAAAAGACATGATTATGGAGTGGAATGGTCTTTTTGTAGGCAAAGACGAGTATGAAGCTAAACAGCCTCAGTTAAATCCAAGACCTGTAAAAGCTGACCCACAATCTTTACGCATAAGCCGACCAGCCAGAGAAGAACCTGCTGTAGAGGTTTTGCTTCCATTTAATCCTTTTACTTCAGGTTCTAGTGGTTCAGCGGTAATTACCGTTAATGAACCAGGACACGGCAGAAGTACAGGGGATACGGTAACTTTTAGGTCTTGTGAAGCATTTGATGGGTTTACTGAAGCCGTTTTAGAGACAGCGGCTGGTTTTGCTATTACTAAAGTAAACGCAGACAGCTACACATTTACTGCCAGTAGTGGAACAGCTACTAGCGGCAATACAAAGGGAGGCGGTGGCTTTGCTTCCGCAGGTCCCGTAACAGTGAGTGCATGATATGGCTTTTACATTTACAACTTTAAAAACAGCGATACAAGATTACACCCAGAACACGGAAACGACGTTTGTTAATCAATTGCCGACATTTATACAGAATGCCGAAGAGCGTATTTTAAAAGAGGCTCAACTAGATTATTTTCGCAAAAACGCTACCGGGGTAATTACTTCTGGAAATAAGTTTTTATCTAAGCCAGATGATTTTTTAGCGCCTTTTTCGTTAAGTGCCGTTAACAGCTCAAATAACGATTTTTTGCTGTACAAACACGTTACGTTTTTACAGGATTACACACCAAACCCAGCTACCACAGGTACACCGCAGTACTACGCTGATTTTGATGATACAACCTTTTTAATCGCGCCTACCCCAGATCAAGGGTATTCCACAGAAATACACTATTTTTATCGGCCTCAATCTATAACCGCGACTAGCGATGGGACAAGCTGGTTAGGTACAAATGCTACTCTAGCAATGCTTTACGGCTCTTTAGTTGAGGCATATACTTTTATGAAGGGAGAGCAAGATTTATTGACCCTATACAATGGAAGATTTACCGAAGCTCTGCAATTTTTGAAAAACTTGGGTGAAGGCAGAAATTCTAGAGATGAGTATCGATATGACTCATTGAGAAGAGATGTTTCGTAACTATGGCTATAACAGAAGCAATGTGTACATCATTTAAACAAGAAGTGCTTGAAGGGGTACACAATTTTAAATCCTCTGGGGGTCACACGTTTAAAATAGCTTTGTACACATCGAGCGCAAGTTTAGATGCTACAACCACAGCCTACACTACTTCAAACGAGGTAAGCGGAACAAACTACGACGCAGGGGGGTTTACTCTTACAAACAAGAGTCCGGAAACAACAGGAACCACTGCTGTTTGTAGCTTTGAGGATGCTTTTTGGAATTCATCAAGCATAACCGCTCGTGGAGCGCTGATATATAATTCATCTCAAAGTAACAGAGCCGTTTGCGTGTTAGACTTTGGTATTGATAAAACCAGTAACCCTGATTTTAGAATAGATTTTCCGGCTGAAACAGCAACCGGCGCATTAATAAGGTTTGCATAATGGCTAACACAACATATAGCGGCTGGAGTAGAGGACAATATTTTTCAGGACCGTGGGGCAAGCCTGTTGTTGATTCTGTGCAAGTTACTGGTGTTCAAGCTACCGGTCAAATTGGTTCAGTTAACACATGGCTTCCGATTGATGACTCACAAACACCTAGTTGGGATACTGTAACTGACTCACAAACACCTAGCTGGGCGCAAATAAACACAGCGCAAACACCTAGTTGGGATACTGTAACTGACTCACAAACACCTAGCTGGGCGCAAATAAACACAGCGCAAACACCCAATTGGAATGATATAGCGGCTTAAAGGACGGGCAAATGGCAAGTACATATGTAAACGATCTTCGGTTAGAAGAAATAGGCACAGGAGATCAAAGCGGCTCCTGGGGTACAACAACCAATACAAATCTTGAATTAATAGCGGAAGCATTTAGTTACGGATCTGAAGCAATAGCTAATTCGTCAACACACACCATAACACTTGCTGATGGAACTTCTGATGAGGCTAGAAGTCTTTATTTAAAATGCACTGGTGGTGGGCAAGCTTGCACGGTAACGATTGCCCCAAATACGCTTTCTAAAGTCTGGATAATAGAAAACGCAACCAGTTATACGCTTACCTTTTCTCAAGGAACTGGAGCAAATGTTGCTGTTTTAGCGAGTCAGGTAAAAATGATTGCTACTGATGGAGCAGGTGGTGGCGCGGTAGTTTATGATTTATTGACCGACGTTAACTTAGCCGGCACAACAGTGTACAGCGCTTTAAATGATGGAACTACTACTTTAACCAGTACAGTTGCAGAGTTAAATATATTAGACGGTGTTACAGCTACTGCCGCAGAGTTAAATATTCTTGATGGCGTAACTAGCACTGCCGCAGAATTAAACTACAACGATACCGGGTCTGCTGTTGGTACAGTAGTAGCAAGCAAGACCGTTACGGTTGATGCAAATAAAGATGTAGCGTCTTTCCGAAACATTACGTTAACAGGTGAGTTAGATGCCGGAAGTCTTGATGTATCAGGTGACGCAGATATAGATGGAACTCTCGAAACAGACGCTTTATCTATAAATGGAACAACCGTTACCAGCACAGCAGCAGAACTAAACATCCTTGATGGAGTTACCAGTACAGCAGCAGAATTAAACTTAGTTGATGGAATTACAGCAGGGACTGTTGCAGCATCCAAAGCAGTTATTGTAGATAGCAACAAAGACATTACAGGATACAGAAACCTTACGTCAACAGGTACTATTACGGCTGCTACCAATGTAACAGTTAGCTCTGACGTGCGGTTTAAATCAAACATTGAAACGATTGATAGCGCATTAGATAAAGTAAAAGCGATGCGCGGTGTATACTTTGATAAAAACGATAAGCGCTCTGTAGGTGTTATTGCACAAGAAATGCAAGAGGTTATGCCTGAAGTAGTGGTTACAGATGACACAGAAGATAAACATTTATCGGTTGCTTATGGCAACTTAGTAGGTGTATTAATTGAGGCTGTTAAAGAGTTGTCAGAAGAAGTAAGTGTGTTAAGAAACAATGTTCAAACGATCAAATTTGAGGATTCTTAACAATGGCGGTCACAAGTTCAGCACCTATCAGCATAACAGACCTTGTTACTGAGTTTGGCGGTGATGCCCCCCACTCTTTAACCGAGTATTACCGTGGTGGCAGCCTTGTTCCTAATATTACAGCTAATAACGGTGTTCCTACTAGCGGTGCTATATCACTAACAGACTTTTTTGGAGCTACTGACACCCAAACCACAGGTAATTACACTATAACCATAGGTTCTAGCTTTATAGGACTTGGCATAGGCGTTACTGGGTTTGATGCAAACGGTCAAGCAGGTAGCTTTGGGTCTATAAGCACAAACACTATAGATTTTTCAGGGTTTGACGTGACCATAGGCGGTGTTTATGCAACATCTAGCCAACTAAGGTTTTACGTAACGTCTCATGTTGATAACAGTGGTTGGATTTCTATGACATTAGGAGGCACTACGTATAACCGCACTGACGCTAGTTACTCACAAGCAAACGATGCTTCTTTTGGTGGAAACTACACTCTTTGGACTTGGGAAGCGAGTAACGCAATAGGATCTTCTGGCACAATTACGGTGTCTTGGTTAGGGTAGGATAAGTAAATGG